>Ga0126343_10000172_pt1 | contig 20984 bp, 8 predicted proteins | sample Cyp2metagenome_FD_92531 | JGI IMG/M metagenome (GOLD analysis project Ga0126343, IMG submission 92531) | Coral microbial communities from Lord Howe Island, Old Settlement Bay, Australia - Cyphastrea 2 metagenome | ecosystem: Host-associated > Invertebrates > Cnidaria > Coral ...
AAACTGTTCATTGATGGACAGGATAACATGGGGAAAGACAACTGAATTTTAGTTAAAGTCGTGACCAATAAGCGGAACCACAGACTGACAAGCTGACAAAAAGAACCACGATAAAAACGAATAGGGAAATGTAAACAATCACAAAGTGTTATATCTCTTCCTTCCCAAAGTTTGTTTTTTATCTCTGTAGGAATAGCAACACAAAAAAATGAATGTTTCTCTATTCTAGGTAGCCAGACAGAATTCCAGCCACTGTTCCAAAATGGTAAAAACATAGTAGCTCAGTGATAAAATTGGTCGCCAAATTGGCGAGCACTTTGATCAACAATACAAATTAATGAGCTCCACATGGCAAAACAAACCTTGAAAAATGCGGGTACCCATCTAGGAAGATTTCTTAACACTTTTATTTCAAAAAATGGCCTGGCTGAATGCAAAGCGATTTTACGTTTAACAGGAAAAAAGTAGGAAAAGCAGCTTCTGCTCAACGGATCCACCCTGAACTCAAGTAATATGTACAAGGGGTGTCTCGTCGGACCAATGATTAGAAGAGACCTTGTAGATAGTCCTTCTGATATGAAATGAGGGAAGAGAGACCTTACCTACATTCTATCAAGGAAAACACGAGAAAAAACAACCCAATCCTAAAAGGAATTAGTGAGCTGACAAAATATTAGTCACTCGCCTGAGAAACTACGAACATTCTAGGTTTCTCTTAATGCGATAAGCCAAGCATTCTTATCTGTCGGAAAACGTGGTCGAAATATTTTGAAACTAAACACTTTCAAATCGTTGTAACAGTTGATGTTAAGATCCTAATCGCGACAAACGCCCTGTGATTTTGAATGAAGAATGTAAGACCTTATGACAGACTAAGATCTGACCCCACCTACATCTGAAAGCTCAATTTCACTTCAAACTTGGCTAAGCTAAAAAAGACGCCCGTTCCAGTAAGGGAAAAACAGACTTACGTTAAGCCCACAACAAAAATGTAACCACTCGACGTAAAATATTTTCCAGTTTTTATTTAGTGTTTAGATTAATTTGGGGTTGTCAAATTGAACATCGATGGACTAGGTAGAGAACAATAGCATTATTTCAAAAATTGGAAGTTGGGCAGGCCCTCAGTATTGAACTGAATGGGCTAAAAGAAAGGTAATTTATAGCAAAAGAACAGAAAAAGAACCCACACCACTGGATAAACTTTGAATATGTTGTGTCTTGGGAAAAGACATTTGTAAAACACAGAAGTGAAGAAATTCTAAATGTTTGTGTTAAAAGAAAAAGCAATCAGTAGCCAAGATAAGAAACTTATTTGGATTCGCAGAAATCTGCAATTGCCAAGAGATAAAATTGGCCAATGTTCAGTTCTTTCCTTTTGAGAGCACGTTAGCTATAAAAGTTGCATGCCTTTACTGTTCAGTTATTCTTACAGTGAAAAGAAAACATCATGGAAATGGTAACACAATTGACAGGTTACGACGACAGTTTTCAAAACATTTTCTTTCTTCAAATCAAAACAATGCAACGGAAATAAGTTTGATAAAATAAATGGGTCTGACCCAGGGCAGTATTTCAACTCGAGCACCTGTATAGAGAAAAGGGCTTTCTTTGACAGTACTGAAATTGCACGCAGTAACAATAAATGTCTGGTTGAATGCCTGTAAATCATTTCTGACAAGACGGTAGCATTGAAACACTCCACTCCTCTTAGAACAAGATAAAGCTACAGACCATAACTCTTATTTCTTGAGGACTACCCGGGTAATGCTACTCAAAACATTTGAAGAACATCAATCGGGGTATATCGCGCATTGACATCCTATTAAAAGCTTGAAAGGTTTCATTTGTGAAACAAAAACGGAAAGGCCGACGAAGGGGGAAAGCAGAATCGTTCGGTGATCATTCTTAAGATTGTACCCACTTACCTTTGAAAACTGAGTTTGAACCATACTGCCGCTTAATTTCTGTATTGGGCCACTCAATATAAACTGATCAATGAAGACATCGTGTTACGCTGAGAACTGCTGAGTTTAGTCTAAACGCAAGCTCCAGTAGTTTAATTGCATTTCAATTTAGCAGCAGCAGTTTTGAAAACAATCAATTTGGCAACATCTCCTTTGATTACACAAATGTTATAAGTTAGGGGTAAACTTGAGGTTTCGACGAAAACTAAACTGCGATTGTTTTTACAGAATTCGTCCAAATTTTGAGATCGATGAAAAACAACAGGTCACTTATGGCCCTTGACATAACTCTATAAAGGCTGGAATTTCGACTGCACCATTATGGAACATCGTAAATGAATGGTCTTCAAAAGCTAACGGTAAAGGAAATACATGATCCTAAGCAAGGTAAACCACTTCGCCCTCAGCAAAGATGTTTGATAAGTAGTAAGTTTAGAAAAAACAAGTTATAAAAATATATAAATCCTAAACCATAATTGTACCCGAGGAAAGCCAGAACAAACCGTTTGTCATGAACAATGGAATTATTTAGATTCTATAATTTTTGGATCAAACAACCATAAAATTTGAAAATTATGCATTTGTATTACTGAAACATATAACAGCTGAACGTTTATAGATGCAGTGATGTGATTCAAGCGAAAAAATGCAAGGCGAGAAAAGAGCTGAAGTCACAAAGTTTAACAGAAAATGAAGGTCTAATCCTAACGAAAAACGGGCTCCTGAGAAGCAGACACCAGTAGACAGAAAGCAAATTAATATTGTATACACTGTGGAAAAACCACGAGATGGACCAAACAGGAAATATAAACAACTGACCGACTTTCGAATTGCACTTTGCTTTCCTCAGCGGGAAATACGCAAAGAGTAATAGTTCTCTCTGTTGTTTGCGGTTAAAAATACAAACGTCTTCAGAAGACAACACAAAGTCGGGCTAAAAGTCCAACACCGATTCGGAAGATATACGAGTTTCGCCCAACAGCCTGGTAAGTTTATTGACAAAGGCAGCTAATAGCCCTCCACATGGAAAAAACACAGCTTGAAACATACAGGTACTTTTCCATAGGTGCATGAAAAGACGGCCGACTTAATAAAAGTTAGAATTTTCGATTTTGCAACAATCCAACCCAATGCTTAACAATGTGCAATTTTTGACATGGAGTTACAACGAAAATCACCCCGGAAGAGTGCATTCGAACGGACTGAATTCTTCCTTACTCTCATGGCAAACAAGTGTAAGAAGTGAAACAAATCTAACGTCGACCATTGTCCTCAGAAAAAGGAGAAAATCAAATTGAAAAGAATCCCCGCGTTTGAGGTTAATTTTGTATTATGTTTACGTAAGCCATGGGAAGATGCGGGAAAGCATGTGAATATTGCATGAATGTTTGTACAAATAAAATACCTTTAAAACGATATCAAATATTTCAAAAGCATAAATATTTAATCAACTTTGATTTAAGGAGGCAAAGTGCCTATTCATCTGTCAGTCCTGCTTGCTTTCTCTCTAGTGAAGTACAAGCATAGGAGACGTTATAGGTAAGTTTTTGTAGTAAGAGGAAGGTATTTACTAAATTGCCCATGTTTGCTTGCTAGTTTAAGTTATTATTTGCCTGCAATTTAGATTGTTTATTTTTTAAAAGTAAATAGAGTGAAGATATTTTCCCGTTGCGGATTCTATTTACTCCCATATATTGTAAAACAGTTTAATCTACCCTAGGCCCTAACAAGAAATATTTGAGAAAAACTCTCGTTGTTATCAAACATTCTAATCCGTCTGATGCTGCAACTTTAACTCAAGAAATATCCGTTGAATAATCTTGGACAAGCGAAATAATTATTTCATCCGATTATCCATTTCGACTGATACATGCGGAGAAATAGAAGCGTTAAGCGTTGAAGTTTAAACCGGTCGGTGACAAACAAGATAAAGAAAACGTAGACTTTGGGTATTGTGATCGCATTATGAAAATGAAGGTGGACTATTTGTAGTTGTAAATCAACAAGGAAATACGTTTTGCCGGCCGGTCCAGAGCGCCTCTGATAGTAGACCGCGGCAAAAAATTATTTACTGAATGACGTATCTTGAAATCATAACAAACGTGATAATTCGCAAATCCATTGGCTTCGGGCATATGTCTACCAGTCGCTTGGTTTTATGGATTTACTGTTCATGAGCTAATTAATGATTTAGAAGGCACTTCACCTGGTAATAAGATATTGTTGTCAATTAAGGATGAAAAACGTGGCTGCCAAAAGCTGAAATTACGAGTAAAATAACTAATAGCTACAAAGTAATGATGGTGCTTTGTTACACACAAAGGCCAACACAAGTTTCCGAGCCGAGATGTTAAAAATGCCAAAACCTTAATGAATGAATGGCCGAGTAATAGTGACAAAACCACAAGATTTAGCGACAAAACAAGGGCGTAATATCAGTTGAAAACGTAACAGTCTTTTCGAAAGGACTACAATTTCAGTTAGTGAGGGGCTGATTTGAAATTTTAAGAAAAAGGGAACTCATAACGTAGATGACTCATTACTAGCTTTGTTTGAATCAAGTGCTAAAACGAAAACTGCGCGACAAAACAAGGTTACAATAATTGATACACAAACACTGGTGATTTCACTACCCTTGCCAGGGCAACTGCTGGAGTGACAACTGATTCTAGACCATGAAAAAGGAACCGCCAACAAGCCAACAGCTGGGAGTTGCGTGCTCTGAAATGCTCTATGAACAATGACTTCTCTATAGCCGGTAAAATTGGGCAGTCAAATAAACCTATTGGCCAACCAAACGCACCTGTTAGGTAGCAAATCAGCTGCTTTCCTTATTAGCATACGTGCTTTTGCAGCATTTCCGCGGATTCTAAGTTGGAATCAACGGATTATAATGGACAAAAACAAGCTGAGGTTTCAGATTGAAGGGATTTAGAGAGCCCCTTTGTTTTCCTACTGTTTGAGTGAAGTAGCGTTTTGTTTCTTCAATAGCCACAACTTAAAACGGAAGCGCGATCTACAATTAAGTCGCGTTCTTTGATGGGCCACCTAATTTCTCGTTTGAAATGAACGGGTTTAACTCGACGGCTTGACTTGCGCAATTTAATTAACTCCTTTTATTAAGCACTGAATAGCTTATGGTGGAAAATGAACTTAATCTAATTTAGGCTTTCAATTGTGTTCCATGTACCAGCTATTGAAATTTTACCGTGGGAAAAATTTGCGCGACTCTGCTATTTCAGGACCACAATCGTGGAACGCCTCTATCAACACAAAAGACAATAACGTGGGCAAAACGCCTAATCATGTGATATTGTATAAATCAAAAGCTAATAACAGGTTTCTTTGTTTGAAGAGCACTTCGCGTTGATGAGTGACAGAGATTTTTATCTCTTGTGCAATCGATGTAACAATTTTCATATCTCTGCTGAGAACGTGATAGAATTCCAAACTAAAGGGGCTGGAATGTTATCAGAAGTTGTCAAAGGTGCACGTACATAACTCGCATATCTTGACCGGAAGTTCCAAGGGGCCCAGGCAATTCAGTTGACTGCGAAGTTGGTGGAAGTATTAGTTAGTCTTCACAAAGCACGATGGAGAGCAAGAATCTTTGAGACTGAACAATAGGCATAAGTGGTTCTCAGTGTTTTTATTTTTACCAATTTGTTTTACCAGGCAAACAGAATACTCGCGAGTACTTTGAATGCTACACACACACTGTCCTCAACAGGGAACAGGAGGTCCATATACTGTACTTGAATTTGTTTGAAAGACATTTGAGGAGTATGCAACCGAAACCTGCAACTCACTGTTATCGGATTACTATTCTTATCTAACCGAAGGAAGAAACTCGGATAGATAATTCTAATTGTTCTAGCCCCGTAAACTTGTAAGCCTGTAAAGTAAAAGGTCAATAATGTGAATGCTACCTCGCAGTATTAAATATGGCACAATTCGTTTTTCATTATTGTGTGAAACGATACACCGAATGCTTTATTTGACCAGTTGAACTTGGGCGCTCTTAGGAGTAAAAAGACGAATTAATTCCACCACTGATCGTAAGATAGGTTTAATCTGAAACTAACAACAAAGCCAAAATAGGAGCCAAAATAAACGACAAGATGTGTACAACTGTTTGAAATGGCAGGCAGCCACTTCTAGATCACTGTTATCAAGCGTTTCAAGGATGTGTCAACGCGACATCCAAACATCCCTGAATTGTGGTTATTATTACAGGAAATGAGTCGTTAAGTTACTGACCTTGTGGGATGAATGTTCCCGTTTTCACTTGAAATTCCTGTTGACAAAATAAGCTCTCGCTGTATAAACAAACTGCAACTGCTGATAGCAGCGATCCACCTCTTATCAACAGAGATAATGCAAAGGAAATGAAACATTAGTCAAAACCTCATCACCTCGTTCTCACCTTGTTGGAGATAAGTTCACATATCCTCTACACAGGGGATGATAAAGCTATCGCTCAAAGCAATTTTCCAAGGTTAATAAAACAAGACGACATAACAAAAAACAGAGAAAAGATAGTGCGAGTTTAAGTTCGAAATGTCTGTTATTACATAATGGATCACCCACATTGTTAGAGGTTTGGAATGCTAAACATAGTCACTGCAATAGCAATCGAGTGGAAGCATGCTTGGTTCCAAGTCCAGTTAGTTTTTTTTTGCCAAAGGTTCATATTCGAGTTGTGTTTTCCTTAGACTTAAGCAACGGTAAAAGAAACACTCGAGGTACGTCAGCACGATGAGGGAAAATTGCTTTATTGAATAGTGTAACTGGCCATTGAGGCTTGCAACATGCTTGTAAAACAGCGTGACATCGTAAAAATGCCTCTCGACCTAGACATAGTCTGCTAAAATTAACATCAGCTGTAATTGGTTGAGAGGGACTTAAGCGGCTTTAAACACTGCCTGCTCCTGGTGGGGCCTCGATACAAACCGTGAGGCCATTGTCTTTTTTGTGACTGGCACACACACCGGCAGGTCGGAAGTTCGCGCCTACAACAATGTGCAATCACATCTTCGATGGCACAGGCATTATTCATTGGCGGGTATTTAATAACTAACTGTTAGGCGGAGAGACCTTGAACTTTGTTGGAGAAGAAACCGTTTCTTCAATCAAGTAGCTGTGAATAATTGATTGCCATCTTATGTTGGATTTACTGAGTGAAACTATAGAGAATCCAGTAATCTTTTCCCACGAGGCTCAAGTCTTGGATTTGACATTCCAAAGGTGAGTGTGTCCCGCTTCCGTCGATATCTGACGAAGTGAGGTACTCAGGAAATATATGACGGAACCAAAATTTCCTCAAACTGCAGAAGCTCGATTTCAGTCCGGTGGCTATCAACACGCTGAGTTAATCACTGAATTATCAGTTTCATCAGTTTCATGTCTATTGTTTTACAAGTTTCGTTAGGACAGTTAAGTCGCCAGTGAATCGGCACATTTAGTTCATTGATCCGATTGTACCAACTCAAACAGAAACGGAAAGATTTAATAGAATTTACATCAAACCCGCAAGGAGTTTTTTGATGTTTAGAGAGTTATCTATATGAACAGTACATAACTCTTGGCTGGCCGGACCTTAAAGTAGTTGAAGATTGAGGAAAACAAAACTGATCACTAAACAGTCCAATTGGTAGGACTAAAAATGCATCTGTTTTATGCGACTATGAAATGGAAATTTTTGGCGCGAACTATGACGATGTTCTATATGCCTCTCTTTCGAGGCAATAAATGGAGTCACTTAAATACAGGAAATTTTGTTTGTAAACAAACTCTTTGTTTAGGCTTCAATTTACACGGGTTATTGACGACAGACTTAAAGTTTATCAAAACAATTTAGAAGCACTGTAGTCTTATTTGGGGAGATGCCCATTGGTTTACGTTAAAAAGCGACCACCATTAATATTCAATTTGCAATTCATCCACCGGTTGATGGAGCATTATTCGTGTTTTCAGTCGAAACAATGGATCGCCACGGTCTACCTGATCTGCGTTGACTATGATCGTGGATTAATATTCAAAGACATGGAAATTCCGAAACGGCGTGACCCCCGAATAATTGACATCAAATTCTGTGAAAAACACAAGAGAGAGCCTATAGAGTAGTTTATCTTTGTAGTATATTGGACAGTGTTCGCGAAGATTGAAGCATAATGCAGTAAATGTAAATATGCCAGAATGAACACGTGGGTCTGACAATTTGACAAATCTCTTCGAACAACTCTAAGGTTAAGAAAACATGGCCAAAAAGCGTTGCTAAGATCTTTTTTATCGATGCTGTCGTCACGAGATTTTGGATCAATGCACTGTTGCAAAGAGGCTCAATTTCATCAGATTCTAGGCAGGGGTCGTTTGTGATTGATGGGGTCGAAACAAGAGAAACTTTTCATTACACAGCCTCGGGGAATGCCAGAACGTTTTAAAAGTTCTACGAAACGGATGGCGTTTAACGGCGGCCGATAAGCGAAGGTAAAGACAAAGTAACATGTTGACTGACACTAAGATGATTTCCTTGTCTAAACAAACAAGCTTAACAGGCATTATTTTCAACAGTTTTGTCTACGAGATCCCTGCGTGTGAGCGAGTCCGTACTCAACAGACAAGATTAACTGACATTTAATTTGAACTTTCGAGAAACATAGATAACAGTGTCAGCCACAGTCCATCGGTTATTGGCGTCGATATAAATGCTATTATTCGGTGGCTATTTCGAGGTTTGCGCTCATTAATCGTTTAGCAAACACCTGATCTTTACCTTGGTGTTATTGAAATAATGAGGTCTTGCAAAGTCCATGGAATATTGTTTCTGAATCAAGCCCCTAAGTAACCATAACATTGGCAATTGAGGAACCAAAACAAAGGAAACGCATAAACATTTCACAAGCTTCCTGTGATCAAACGAATCCGCCTAAAAGCCGAAAATAGCACTCAGGGTCTATTTCACCTCATAGAGAGCGATTTCTGCCAATAGATAATGGTTCGGGAATTTTAAAAGCGAGCTAAGATTTCACGGAATCGTATTCAAGTCCCACGCTTGTCACTTAATTATCACGTTCCCGCCAAGGGCAAATCTGTCAACTCGGAGGGCTTGACAAACCATAAATGCAATAAACGTTGCGAATATATAATCACTGTCCTGTAGTGAAATTTAGATTAGTTCAGTAAACACAAACAGCAGGTTAACAGATAAACTTCCGCGGAGTTCTGTCAACGCTTTTCAAGACCGGATTGTGGAGAAAAAACCGGAGAAAATAAGCTCACTAGATGAGCTTTCGTAAGCTAATGCAGAGCGGCGATGCGGTGACTTATCCGACTTAGCATGCATTAATACACTAACTTCTACTTCAAGCACATTTCAATTAAGTCCCACGCAAGACAAGACAACTGTTGTTTCAGATGTAAATAATAGGGCAATAAATTGAAACAAGGCCAATCAGAGTGTTCGTACTTGGAAACAATTATGTCTAGCGAGGACAGTAGGAGTACAACCCGTGGAGAAAATATCAGAGCGACCCCAGTTACTCCTTCAAAAGCTTCCCAGTTCTTCTCAAGGTTAACTGACGGGATTAAATTGGTTTGAATCTCCTTAGCTTTGGGAAATTCTGCCGCATCGAGATAGGGCAAGATATTCTCCTAAGCTGAAGGCCGAGAGTCAAGAAAAAGGTAATTGAATCTTTAGCATGTTTTTACGGAAAAAATTTATCGACTTAACAATGATTCAGTTCCCATCGAATTTCACTCAGTGCCCAGGTATAACATCCTTTTCTTGACTTAATGAGTTGTCGCATGATTTCTACGAGGATGTTCGCGTGCTTTTTGATAATATTATTCAAGAAAAAAAGACACAGCTGTTTTTATGGCATTTTTTCTATTTCCTACAGAAGGAAACAAAGCCGGCTTTTGCCTCGCACTTTAGGTCAGATTTTAAATTTGTGACACAGGATAGTATTTTCAACGTACAATTACAAAGACAAACAATTTGCTTCGATCTGATAAGACTCAGGGGAGATGAATCTGGTGTTGCAACACGAAATTGACCTTTGAATTCCATCTTTCTACGATTAAACCAGAAATAGGAGAACCGCAGCTGCAGATTTCCGGTGAACAAGAGCGTGGTATGTCTCCGAAACATTTACACAGCTTTGTGTGTCCTTACCCTAGATTTAGACGTCTTCTCGTTGACAACTTCAATGAAAATGCCCCTTACAAACTGGAAATTGTTTGTTTACACTGAATTATAAATCTTTAACAACTCTTTTGAATAAACATTTGGAATGTACACAAACCTTAATAGTACCAGCAAATACTGTAATCAGCTTCAGAGAAGTTTCAGCAGCGAAATATTTACTTTTGAGGGGGGTTTCATGACGTTGCAGTCACTCTAAACTGTAATTAAAACCAAGGAAATAATAATATTAAGCTCATTCTTGACTGCGGGAAAATGAGTATTTGGGCTTATCAACAAGCGCCGCTATCGCTTTTAAACGAAACCCGTTGACTCACTTCAGAACATTTCTAATCAAGGCAGTTCTTTTGAGTGATAAGGAAATCCGCTTGTCTCGCTTAATTTGGAAATGTTTCGCGCGTTCTTGTCAAACACGGCTCGATTGTCTGGCTCTCGGGCCGCGCACAGGTGGAGCGAAATAAGCGCTCCTGTCTTGTGTTTTTGTCCTGTTGTTTTCGCAGAAAGAGGAAAGCGCATTTGCATGGTACAGGACCCCAGCGTGGGGCAGCATTATCGCGTAAAAAGAGTCACAGCGGGAAGTTTGTAATAATAAAAAATAAAATCTACATCGTATAATTAAAGCTAAATAGCCTGCACTTGGGCCAGACAACATGTGAATTGCTTTGTGCCTTTCAATACCCTTCATCTGCCGATTGCTTCTTTCTGATTGGTATAGTCGCGAACCAGGTGTTAACTATGGGTGTGGGGAAGAGCGTTTCACTTTTCGCTCCTCCTTGATGATAACGGAGAATATTTTCGCGCCTTGGGTGTAAATATACAACAGGAGTCAAGGTAGTTAAGAAATTGTACACTCATGAGTGTTTGATAGAAAGGTAAACGAAATTTGGCATAGTTGGGGTAAATAATAAAAGTGAATGGATAGAAACAATTAAGGGCCTAAACGGACAAGTAGCAGCTGCCAGAGTAGGTGGTCGCATTGCTACCAGACAAATAAATGAATCAATTGACGCTTTGTAAAGAGCATAATGATTGGTTCGATGGACAAAAGATAGCGTGATGTCAGGATATTTATAGAAAGTGATAGATAATGAATAGAAGAGCCAATCAGATGTCATACCGACAAGACAAACACCAAACAGTCTTTAGAATTTCTAATTTATATATTATTGCCACAGAACAGCCTCCAACACTTCAGAATTAACTCTGTCAAACACAAGAAAAATGGCCTCGGCAAACCACGAGCAGCAACTCAGCAGCTACGAGCCGGAGCTGAAGAAGGAAGACGGTGGATCAAGTCCAATCGACAGCGAAAAAGCCGAAAGTAAGGAGGTCTCGTCGAAAGATCCAAATGTGAAGCCGCCGTACTCGTACGTCGCACTGATCGCGATGGCGATTCGAGAGTCTTCCGAGAAGCGGTTAACCCTCAATGGAATTTACCAGTACATTATCAGCAAGTTTCCGTTTTACGAGAAGAACAAGAAAGGATGGCAAAATTCCATACGGCACAATTTATCACTCAACGAGTGCTTCATTAAAGTGCCTCGAGAAGGCGGCGGTGAGAGAAAAGGTAACTACTGGACCTTAGATCCAGCCTGTGAGGACATGTTTGAGAAAGGAAACTACAGGCGCCGGCGCCGTATGAAGAGGCCCTACCGTCAACCCACATTGCAGCACACAAACGGAATGTTGACAGATCCGCGCGCTGCAGCGTACGGAAACTTCATCGCTCCAAAGTGGTCGGCATATAACCCGGTTCAGAGTGTACCTGCGGCAGGGGGAAACTGGCGAACTGCTCAACCTGCTGGCCCTCTTTCGTACCCGTGCAACCCGCAATCGTCTAGAGTTCCACCAGGATATGCGGTTGCACCCTACATGAACATGGGATCAACCGTTGGAGTCCCCGTCAGCTCATACACAGGTACGCAGTATTCTACACAAATCCAGAACCCTGTGAATAACCAGTGTGGGTACGGAGCTGTGGCAATGCCCAGTGTAGGCTGTCGCAGACAAACTGATCACACAGCCGCGGTCCACGGTCACCACTTTACTAATCCATACTGGAATCCACCAGACAAGCATACCTTTGATGCTCAACCACGTTCGTAGAAGAACGTGTGCGAGAGATGAATTACTGCAAAACGTTTCTACGACCTAGAGATTTTATTTATATGAAGCTACGTAAGAATTACTCTTGGATCCGAGTGGAGAACGAAAAACTAAATACAAAAAAAGAAAAAAAGGATTAACAAAGTTTAGATGTACGTTCCAAATAGAGATTTCATGTAATATTTGAGTATTATATTTACTTTAATCATTGAATCAGAAGCCCCCTTGATATGGTATCTGGGCATTCCAGCCAGGGCAACAGTTGACCTACAGACAAATCGAATTGTACCAAATCTTATATTATCTGCAATACAGAAGAGAGAGAAAAGAGGACATGATTTTTTCTTCGATTTGCTCTTATTTTGCACGTTTTCGTACGATGAAAGTTCATACAGTAAGTTAACGGGCTAGTAAATGCCTTAGTTACACTTCAGTCAGTTGTTATTAGCGTAGGCGTTCTATTTCAGCGTCAGGCGTCAAACGCCATCTCTTTACCACGGAGAGAATTTCATTTCGTATCTGCGATTTGCAGAACACTTCCAAAAAGATTTTGTCGATCTATTCCTTCCATTTGAGAATTACGAGAGAGTACCTCTACCATTTGTTGACTTTAATTTTGAATAATTCTACGAACGGGCGATAACTTGTCAGTTGTATAGGAGCCGTTTCAAACGTTCAAGGAGACACGGAAGAAAGTGGATTTTGTGAAAATAATTTATTTGCCAAGGCGGCGGTGTCACTGTCTTTTCTATGCCTTCAATGCAAATAAACTCTTAACCAGGATATCTGGGTGTTTTGATTTCCTTGAGTAAATATGGGGATAACACCATCGAGTGTCTCTAGATACTCAAAATCTTCAAGTTCTCGGCTTATGTAATAAATAGATTCATTGAAGAAATTTGGGTCACTAGGTCAGAAACCTATACGCTTTTCACTCAAAACGGTTTTGCACCTTGAAGATCGTACGTTTTTTTTCGAGATTCAGATTTACGGTGATATCAAGGACAGTGCTACACGGCACTTTCGTCACCTACTGCTTCCTTAAACTCGGCAGGCGATTTCACTACTGGACTGTGGTTTGAGCTGTCGAGCTGCACTGATTACATGGCCGTAACCCGAAAATTATTTGTCGGATCTCGTAGTATTTATCATTGGTTCCATTATCCTCCCACTATTTACTTTATCGTTGTTTCTGCTGTCTGCCACTCTGGTCTTGTAGTACAGTTTATTAATCCAAATCAGCACCGCCAATGGGCAGGCAAATACGAACGAAACTAAGGAACTGTTTGTTATTATGGGCCGTGTTTTCACTCGGAATATAAACCATCGCTGAACTTTATGGTGTTTTGACATCGAATTAAGCTTTTTCCATCGCTTATTGTTAACCAAACTTTCTGTTAAATAGTCAGCGATTAAATTCGAGAACGCTGACAGGGTGAGGGTCTTTCGCACCCAGAAGTGACACGAAATTTGACACTGTTAACTTAATTTTAAATGTTGTTATTGCGAGACTTTCGGTTGCTTTTTTTCGCGTGATTTTCAAGTCAAAAATTGTAAATTACCCCATGAAATTTACATTCCGGTACACGGATCTGTTCCGATAAACACAACACAGTTTTTATTCTACCGAAATAACAATGAACAAAAAAAACTTTCGACGTGCCGAAATTTCTCACACGCGTGGAAATCTAAGCAGCGCATGAAAGTCGCCGGCGAAGACTTCTTGTATTCAAATTAACCACATATCCCGAGGCATTTCGGCGAGATAAGAGAATCATCATTTATGGTCGCGCGGCCTTCTAAATCTCACAAAGGATCTCAAAGTACGACACGTGTGGAAAACACTTTACTCAGTTGTCGTGACTGAATTCATTTCTTAAAAAAAATTATGCTATAAAAATGATTTGGTCCTCATAGACTATCCGAAAAAAAAATTTTAAAAACGACAATTTTTTTCTTAACAGGTGGATCATTATTTTGACTTGCTGTTTCCGCAAATTTCTTTCTTATATTAGATGCGTGACGGACAGTTAAAAAACATCTAGGGTGGGAAATTTTACCGATCCAAACCTTTCCGAAACAGCTGTGACGAACTGCAACTCCGTTTGCAAGGAAATGGAGAGGAAATGTTTCTGATTAAAGAGATATATTACATTTCCATGGATGCGAGAGGGTGCGCTTCTATAGAACAATCCCTGCGGGGTGCCCTCCTCTGCGTGAGGAGCGGCTTGAAATCGTCGTACGCTAAAATCGCTAAGAATTAAAGACATTAGTAGGAAAATTGAAGAAGAAATGACACTGACAAAAGGGAAATTCGATGTTTTTAACCGCTAAACGAGCCCCATGCGAAACTATCGCTAGGTCAGCTGCAAACCTGTTTATAGTCCAGACCAAGCCAGTTTGAGCAAGGGGTTGGTTGTTTTCTGTTTCATCGGTAGCGCTCTGTCAAAGCTTTGTTTAAATCTATCAATATTTGAACAAAACTAAGCAAACTGCAAGGCTCGGCAAGGAGGAAAGGGCTGCATAAAGTTCATTTACCTTTTTCAGGATTAACAGGCTTTAATGCTCTTTGCAATGCCTATGTTAGAGGACACATTTAGATGTCATACAACACGACCGCGCAGGTTTTCTTTTCGAGTCATCCCCTTATCTGCCCAGGACATAAACAAACCAAAGATGCTCTTGAATGGCGAACTTCATTAACTTTGAACACCAAACATTCGCCTTGGAACTGCGCTAGGAAAGCTGGCCATAAATGTACGTCGATGGCAAGGTCCCAACACCGCAGTATTGCACAGTTACAGATTATCGCTTCACGCGCGGTCTGTTTAAAGAAGGTATCAGCGATAAGTCTAATAGCACCTGTGAACTTGTAGGGAAGCTATTTTTTCTGATGAAGTACAGCGCGCCGCATTTAAACGTAAAGAGCAAGCGTTGCTTTGTTCTCCGCTCCTTTTGTCACGATTCTACGATTCTCTTGTATGGTTTGCTGCTGCAAGGAAGGATATGCATTTTTTTCGGATCTTGTAGGTGCCGGCCCTTTTTAATCCACACTGAAACTATTGTTGTGTTGTTTATGCTATAGCGGCTTCGCAGAGGCTAGGTGGTCTCTGTCCCTTTTCTTATATAGAGACTGGCATTTCGAATTGTCGAGTTAGTCATCGCCTCAAATGAAACACTTGAGAAAATAACACAATTACAGTTTTTCATTAATTCTTTAAAGAAGAAATGATAAACCCCTTCAGTCCTTTATAGAAAAAAAATAATAAAAAAACAGAGGACATTAGCGCAAACAAGAACAGTTTTCATGGTTTAATTTTTAGCTTTTTTAACAACATCGAGTGCACTTCTAAAACATGAGAAAGATTCAAGTGTTATGACAACCACCAGAAGTATACAATCCAGGTTTACCAATATATTAATTTACGAGCTTTTCGCCTTTTTCCCCAATCTAAATATACCACAAAAATTTACCAAGAAAAACTAGCAGTAAAGGTAATATATTTTTATTTTAAATTAAAACAAAGAGGTTAGTATTTCTACGAAAGCTTTTTGGTGACAAATTAAGTAATGCGTTTGGAAAATAGTTGGAATCAAATATTTAAAACAAAGCGTGTAAACCAATACGGAAGAGCACACATCTGTTTCAACTAGAGCAATATTCCTTTGAGCGATAAATTACATCTGTGTAAAGCTGGAAAGGAAAAGAACTACCTCAGTTTAAATGATATCACTGTGCCAAATTAGCCAAGATCGATATCGCGCCGAAAGCAATCTTCCAAAGCGCGAGTCAACAGTAATTACACTGATCTGGTTACATTTGATCAGCAAGAAGGTCTACTAAGCCACTACACTCGACATCTTTTAAAATAATTTGCGAAGAATTTAAGTTATAAAGAGGGTGCCTCTCAGAAAAGCCATTCAATGAAGTAATACGCTCTGGTACGCGAAGAACCGACTATCGATGAGCCCTGAGTACAATAAATATTTCATTAAATTTAGAACATTCTTAACTGGCTTTCTCTCTCTTATCCTTTAGCACCGTCGGCTTATTAGGTGTAAATAAAAATATTCCGACAAAATGAGGATTATCTCTGTTTAATAATGAAAATTGGGCACCTTATGGTGTCTCACAGTTACTGAGTCATCGGTCATTTCTTTCACAACTTTGATTGCAAGTTGTGTTCATCTTTGCAAACGAAGTAAATAATAGATTCCTTCCTTCGCTTTGATCTCAAACAACATTAACAAAAGAATAAACCCGAGACATTGCTGTCAATGATAGCTGAATGTGTCAGCCATTTCAAACTGTTCACTGAATGTTCACAAAGGCGCAAATTGAAAATTGTACTTGGGAATGGCAAAGAACAGAGTTAAATTCTAACAACTGGGGTGTCGCAGCGCCGTGCGAGATTGATCTCTCGGTCGGGTCTCTATTTTGCTTAACTTGCACGCTTATCAAAGAAAACAATGAAGATATTTCGCAACATAATGACGATTGAAAACCTCCCGTATAAGTTCTTGTAAAAGCTGCTGCCGCGCAAGTTAAGAGAGATCGACCATTTTTTTAGGACGCGACATTCTGCCGTTGGAATTATGAGGACATATTTTACGTATCTAGTTCATAGCCTAGTTACAAAGCAAAGCCACACGTTAAGGCTTTTTGTAGATTATATGAAAACATTTACAGCAAGATAACGAGCAATAAGCAAACTTCCCAGCGGGAATATTACACGAGTGCTTAAATATAAAAATTACTGCTTTAAAATAACTTCCTTGACATTTAAAATAGCCTTCTCATCTCTTACTTCTTCTTCGTCTTGTATCTAGCATCTTTCCTCTTTCCTGCTTAGCCGCGTCGTCGTTTCGATGAAACTACTAACAGGACGTTCTTTAGGATTTTTAGTAAACATTTACCCAGATAGACCTGCGTTAACAGATATATTTTTGCTTGGCGCTGCACTGATGCGAAACGAGACGGTCAACTAAGGGTTTGCTTAAAACCACAAAACGAACACATGGCGACCCCTTGCTAGTCATACACGATGGTGTCAACAAATTAGAATTACAAAACCGATAAGAAATTTGAATTTTACAATGACGGCGGAGCGGCTAGTGGTAATCGGGCAAGGCGAAATGATAGCTCGTTTGATTTTTTCCTCTCACGTAGAATTCTGCAAAGTTTACTAGCTTGTATGATGCGAGGAAAGACAACCCTTTGCTTGCAGGCAACAGCGAAACGTTTACTTAGTCATTCTCCAATATAGTCTACAAGTTTAGCAGGCCAAAGGTAAATAGGAAACATTCAGGCCGGATTTTTTTTATCACATTAACACGAGTTCCTTCTCTCTGTTCCGAAATCGTTGTCAGAATCTCCTAAACTTTTCACCCGATCATGTCGTAGGCAAATATTGCTCTCGGCCGCGGTCAAACAAATTATTGGTTTTGTATACTGTGATGTTTACGTTAATCTAAGTCATCACAAAAACTTAATTTTACCAAGCAGGTTCTCGTAATTCAGAATTTACAGATTGTTATTGACTTGAAGGACTTACAATGAATTCATTAGGTTTTGAGCTGTGGCTGAAGATTGGACTTAATTAGCAATCTCTACACGTTTTCATCTTGAACATGGCAATAGATAAACCATCGAGGACTCGAAGCATGAACTATCCGGCTAAACACGTTGAACCCGAACCCATTCAAGCAGGCAATTAAGATGTTCAAATGAAATCGAAGAGCGAAAATAAAGCTTAAGAACTTACAACAGAAACTTCAGAATTAGTGTTTTTGGCTGATCAAGAAGATCAAGATACAGTTTCACTCACCGTCGTTTACGCCGAAGTAAGGCCGGCGTTCTAATGTCAGCTATTTCAAATAAAGGATAAAAACAGGCAAGAAACACAAATAGAGGTGAAGACGGCCCGCAAGCAACGAGGCGAAAAAAATAACCCAAGCTGCAAGACTGGTCTTCGTGACTGCCAATATCGTAAAGAGCTAAGAAATTGAAATTGATTACTCAAGCACCCGGCTTTTCAAGATACATTATCGGTCAGTGACCAAATATCAAATAACATTTGACAGTGAATATGTTACTAGTCTGCAATGCCTTTAAGATGAAGACAAATATTTATCCGTGGCAGCTTTTTTAAGATCAAAAGTAGATATAAATACCGTACGTACTACAAGGTCTGCTCTCTTCTGAGCAACTGAACAAATAAGGGAACTTAAATAGGAGATTCAGAACAACGACTTTGGTTCTGAAACCGCGGAATCATTATTGTTTACTACTGTTCTCGACATTCCGCACAGTAAAGTTAGGTAAACTGGAGGGGCGCAAAACACTGATAACGTAGCAAGTGAGACAATACAAGGGAAAACAACACCACTTGGAACACAGGGCAGACAACCTCACCAGCGATGGCGGTCGTCTGAATATCTCAGTGTTTAGCTTCGAAAGTAGCGCGTTGCATAAGTGATAAGACCTCAATTTCCGAAAGAAATTGCATGATTAACCAGGGTATCGCCGCTTTGTTAGAAACTGTTAAAATCAAAGGAATCACAAAAGATGAAGCTTTACTTTTAGGCCATTCTTATTATCGAGTTGATGTGATTGCCAGATAGCCACAATCGCTGGCAAATATCTTCCAGACTGTGAAATTTTATTTTGACTGCAACCTGATCGTCTTTAGTAAATTATTTTAATTCGAAATTACTATGGGATCTTTCAAAGTCTAATTGGATTTTATTACAACCCTGAAAAGAAAGTCCGCAACAATTCGAACAAAATTGCAGTCGAAAAACGCCGCAAAACTCGATGAATTTGTCTCTGAGAAATTGTTCTAATTATACTCAAGCGTCAGTTTATTCTGATGAGCAAAGGAGTCACATAATTTGAAAGAATCATGTTTCATTTATGCATAATTCCGAAAATCGGCACGTTGGCTAGCAATCATTTAGTAGATTAGAATTGACAAAAGCTCATACGCTTAAAACTACGCATCGAAACTATAAAATATGTTTATCCAGATCATCACTGTCTTCAGAACTCAAATATCTTCCAAATAATTAATATTTTTGGCGCACAGCGGGGGTTTATGAACCCGTATTTTAATTCACATGCAGCGATATGAATTTTTACCCCTGGTTCAAATGAACTGCCAAACAATAAAAAAAAAAGATATCGATAATTTTTTCCTACAAATTTATAGTTTTTCTAAAAATTACCTCCGAGATAATAATCGCTATTTTGATCTGGTTTGAAAAAATGATATCAGTATTTGAAAATCAGGCTGTTTACATTGTTTCTTAAGAAAATAAAGCCATGTTAAACATAGTTTGTCGATAGGTGAGCAAACAAACTTGAAAGCAATCGACATTGAAGAAGGGTCATTACATCAGAAGCAAATATTTGGCCAGAGAATGGACAACCTTTATGTGGTATTTGCGGATTTTTCCGCGTAAAACTTTTTCAAATTAAATCCTGTTTTCCATCATGAATATTTAAGCCGGATACTTCGGGTGATCATTCTTATTTCGTTTGAGCAATTTCCGCAATTTTAACGATATTTAATTAAGAAGATAGAATTCATCAAATCGAGATCATTCTGCAGTTGCTAAGTTCCGCATAAGGCTGAGGCTATTATTACGATTGCCCTTATTGGAGATTATTGCTACATAATCTTTTCCCTTTAATCAGGAGAAAATCGATTATGTTTTCGAGATTAACAATCGAAAAGTAACAGATAAAGAAAAAAGAAAGAATTATGGCAATAAAGAACTGACATGCCCACAGAAACTACAGACAGTAAAAGTAGGAACCATATCTCACGCAAATTAAACAAAAAAAATTACGACTATCACATTTAAAGTAGCAAAAACTCAATAAAATCAACTGGTGTCATTCGGAATGTTATAGAAATTGATTATCCAAGGTCGAGAAGAATATTTCTGTAAACCGTTCAGTTCTCATGATATAAAGGTGTGACCGACTCACCGAGTTTAAAGTAATAATCTCCAATAACTCCGCTCGTTTCAACCAAAAACATCGCTCCGGTACGGTAACTAAAGGCGAAGGGATTTTTTTTGGACCGTACACTGAAATGTTTGTCATTAGTGCCAGTAGTTTCTCGCTGGCAACCGTGCCCAAAGAGAAGTAAGAAATAAAATACCTTACAGCGTACACTATGTAAACTCTAACTAAACAGCTCTGTTTAGGTTACAAAGCATTTATTTTCGGCCACTAGGAGGCTAAACTGTTTTTGAACGTTTTTCATATCTCCCATGCGAGCTCTACATGCAGGTTCTTTTCTTCAAACACGCTGTTTACCTCTACACGAGAAGCTCAGTACACGCTGTCGAAAATGATTGATCATGTTGCACAAAAGGTCTTAAGTCAATCTTACTAGATACAGAAGTAGACGCCAACGTGATTCGAAATCACTGCCAGCCGAACAATAAAAACAACCCAAGATCAACACTGAGCAATGCAGACACTCGCCGTTTTCTCATGCAAAGTAACACGAGTTTCAGTTGGGAAAGGGTCTGTAGAGAGAGCCAAACATACGAAGGAGAGCTAGATTATAAAGCTTAGTGAGCCACGCGGTGCTCGAGACACACTCATCCATCATTTAACAATAAAGAAGTTTGACGGAATGCCTTGATCATGCTGAGTGCTGTGTTGAATCCAAGCTTTTTAGAATAGC
>Ga0126343_10000173_pt1 | contig 20960 bp, 21 predicted proteins | sample Cyp2metagenome_FD_92531 | JGI IMG/M metagenome (GOLD analysis project Ga0126343, IMG submission 92531) | Coral microbial communities from Lord Howe Island, Old Settlement Bay, Australia - Cyphastrea 2 metagenome | ecosystem: Host-associated > Invertebrates > Cnidaria > Coral ...
GGGTATGCTCATATTCTTGAAACTTTCAAAAATCAAACTTTTGCTCTTTGGATAGATAGAAGAGACCTCGGGTTTGACATAGAACCAGAAGTAGATCTTCTCGGTGCTAGAAGAAATCCCGAGGAAGAGCGTATTGATATGGAGTCCCCAACTGACCCTCTGACCGAACACATGATTAAGGGATATATTTACGAGCTAATGACATCGCTGAAAGAGCGTGCAATCGATGCAAAAAATACATTAGAAACCCAAGAAGATACTGATGATGGGTATTATAGGGGGAAGCTCATGGCTTATTATCGGGTCATTTCTACGATGCAAGCGCAGGCTTTACGATTTGGTTTAGATCACAAGACATACAACCTTTCTATTATCAATCCCGATTTGGAGTTGATTCCATCTAACCCCAAGAAGTGATCACAATTCCCTCTCACGTTTTTCAACGGAGTCGAGCTCTCCAGCTTTCATCCCGCCCCTAAACGGGTAGGCCCTCCCGCTCGTCCAGGGTAAGAACCATCTTTTGCACAAGCGGGATGTCTCGCTCGCCCTGAATTAAGCAATGCGATGGATGGTGAGCACTACGTGGGGGCGCTCTAGATGCGCTGTTTTGGCGAGCTCTGTTGCAAGGCCTTCCGCTTGAGTTTGAGCAGAAAGTGGTATAAGAGAGGGCAGGGCCTTTCGGACCGTTTCCTCACATTGCGTTTCTTCGGCTGCTTGGGATAGAATGGGGTTGAGAGAATGGATGATCAACACGTCCCCTTCGCTGTAGCTTTCGGTTGTTTCATAAAAGTCGTAATGAGAGTGTGTGCCCAAAAGTGGATTTTGGGTCTTTAAAAAGCGAGGAGTTGTAGAATTAAAAGTGAAATGAACGATAGGCTGAAATCCGCAAGAGATGAATGAAAATTGATTGCTTGCGGGAAGTAGGTGTAGCAAATGCAAGGCAAATGCTACCGAATCGCTTTGCCTAGAGAGCATCGCATTGAGATCAGTGATGAACAAAGTGGGCTGAAAGCGCCGTGTTTGAGAGGACTCAGTTTGATGTATTAAACTGTGCACCATCCCTTTGAGAAGACCAATTTCAGCTAAAAATGTGATCCGCTCTTCGCATAGTTCTGCCATCAGTGCTAGATAAGAATCGTCGGAAAAACGGAAAAAATCGTAGTAGGCATAAAGGGATACAACTGGTGCGCAGCTCGCAAAGCCCAGATCGAATGTGTCCCACTTCGGGGTAGAGGGGGGAAGCAATCTTTTATGGCTATTTTCTAACTCCTTCCACATGTCTTTGACATTTTGCGCCAAACTATTTTTAGTCTTCATTGGGACTGTTTTGAGATACCCCGAGATGGCAGCGATAAAGTCGACGATATCTTGACACCTTTCTTCTACAGAGGGGTGCAAAGCCCGCTCAATCACCTCGCGCAAAGGGGCGGGGAGAAGGGATAATTGTATGGATCCATAACTAAATTTTCCTACGATTAGTTCAAAAGTGATCACCCCGAGAGAGTAGATGTCGGTAGCAAACGTCACGTTGAGAGGATTTTTTTTCTGTTCGGGACTCATATAACTCGGAGTTCCCAAAAACGGTTCTGTACGTGTGTGAGGCAAGTGTGTGCGTTCTTGCATCAGCTGAGCAATGCCAAAATCGATGACTTTGACTTGCCCTTCTTCAGTAATGAGAATATTTTCCGGTTTGAGATCTCGATGAATCACCCCATGGGTATGCAAGTGAAGCAGGGCATATGCGACTTGCAAGATGATGTCAAGAGCACTTTTAGTCGAGAGATTTTGTTGCATGATGAACTGTTTCAAAGAGACGCCTTGTACAAATTCCATAGCGATGTACAGACCATGTTCCCATGTTCCCTGGCCATAAAGCTTGATAATATTTGGATGATTTGTCAAGGCAATGATCTGCGCTTCTTTTAAAAATCGTTTTACCATCTCCGGATGGGTCGTGTACTTGGGAGACAAAACCTTGATGACAATAGGGGATCCATTGGGATGCATGCCGAGATACAGGTAGCTCATGCCTCCTGTGCTCAGGAGCGTATCTACCTTGTAGGGGCCAATTTTCCCATCCGTGATGGTGGGACCTTCCCCTGATTTGTTCAAGTTGGGTAGCGTGTTTTGTTTGTAAAATTTCGGGCTTTCCATCGGCGTTTTTACAGATGACCGATTTTTGTGATTTTGACGCCGATCACGTCACCGATCTGGATCAAATCCCCTTTTGCCATGCACTTGCCATTGGCGATTAAGCTCACCCTGTGCTGTGGCGCGACGTTGATTTCCAAGATGTTTCCTGGCTTGAGTTTCAGAAGTTTGTCTAAATTGATTTTCATTTTGGCTACTTCGATCGATAAATGGATAGGCACGTGGCTGGCATGCACAACCTCATTCGGGCGCCTTTGTTCTATGGGTATGCTTTGCACATCTTGTTCCTTTCCCTCTACTGTGGAAGGTTGGGAAGGATACGTCCCATTTTCAGGCGCTTCATCTACTGTTTCAAAATTGTCCTCATTCATTCTATTTTCCTCATAGTAAAAGGCATAATCGAGGATTTTTATCTTATCCTCTTTCAGTTTGAGCTGAAACAGGGGAGTTTGATCAAAGACGAGTTGGAAGGTGCCCCTGTGAAGCTTTGGAGAAAAAGAGCAATGATCGAGACAGAGGAGCGATCCCTTGGATAGCGCGTTCCAACTCTCTTGCGTCAAAGAGGTGCGCCCCGCCGTTATACTCAAATCAATATCGATTTCCTCATAAATGGGCATTGGGGTGGAGAGCGACCACTCTCCCGCGTAGTGCTTTTGAAAAGCGTGATGAAAAAGGGGAGGGCAGACGAGGCGTCCCCAGATGATCTCTGTTCCCTTTTCAAAGGCAATGTCGATGCAGTAAGCCTTTTCCCGACTCAGTGGCATGTCGATGAGTTTTGGTCTTATCTCTTTAAAGATCTGCATGTCATTGATGAGATCAAGCGCTTCTAGTGCGAGATAGCGAAAAAACCCTTTTTGTAGGAGAGGATCGGCAAATCCCTCTCTACCTGCCTTGGGATCAATGGTCCAAGAGGAGAGCTTTGTGAAATCTTCTAGGGGGATAATCAGAGACACGCTTCCCTGTAAAGGGGTCATTTCAATGCTCAACTGCAGAGGAGTGCTCCCCATTCCCGCCAAAGTAGCGGATTCAAGTCTCCATTCAGCTTTTCCCATTCTCAGATTGAAGGAGCTGACATTGAAATGATTACCAAATGCTTTTGAAAAAGCCTCCCAAGGGAAACCGGTAAATGCTCCCCACATGGGAATGCTTTTCGATTCTAGAATAGAGAACTCAACTTGTTTAATCCAACTTTTAGGTGCACATGTCATGGGGTAACTTCGACCTGTTATTTACCTCCAAAATACTTTATTTCTACCAATTTAGAAAGGGATTTCTCTTCTTTCTCAGATTGTCACCAATCCTCTTTTCCGTGCGGATGTGCACTTCACCTATATCACCCCATATAGGCAAAAACAAAGGAAAGGGAATCAGGTTACTTTTTACTCTTTTCGCCCCCTTGACCCGACCTGCCCTTGCGGCGAATCAAGGGCTTTTTCTCAATCAAAGTGGGGCGAAGGATGTTGACTTCAAATGCATGTTGTCCCTGTTTGAAAGCGGCGGCGAGATCATCAATATTGGATGTAAAAAGTGCAACCGCTTCGGGAGTGCCTTTGAGTTGCAAATTGTAGCTATTAGGAGCTGTTTGATACCTATCAAAAGTGATTTGCGCTTTATTGAAGACCGATTGGGGGATGTTGAGCGTGATGGTAGTAGATGTGATGCCTGACTGGTCCTGGATGATGATTGCACCGACCATTTTTTCAAAGAGCGCATAAACATCGCTCGAAAGGCGCGTGTAAGCGGGGACATGAGAGGGGCAAGCAATTGGATTAAGTGGCAGATCTGGTGTGGGCAGGGCAGCGATGAGCTTCTCTGCATTGACAAAGGGAACGTCCTCTCTTTCTTCCTTCTTTTCCTCTTGCTGCTTGTCAAAATGAGCGAGGGCAGATGGTAGATGAGCGCCATGGAGGTGGGACTTTTTGTGTTGGGTTTCTTTAAGTTTTGGGGTATGCAGATGCTCTTGTTCTTCCAGATTTGCATGTGAAAGGGAGCTCCCTTTCCCTTCAGGAGAGGGCGGCTTCCCCTTGAGGTGAGACATGTGAAGCTCCTTGCTCTTGGAAGTAGGTTTTTCGATTTGAGATGTCGCTTTTGTTTTGGAGGGGGCATGCGTGTGCGATTCTTGCGTTCCCTTGTTCTTTTTCTCTGCATTGAGCATTTGCGCTCGATGTGCAAAAGGAAGTGTTTCTTTATTGATGGAAGGGACCGCTTTGCTTGCGTGAACGTGATCTGATGCTCCTTTTTCCCTCAAGTCCTCTTTTCCCTTGTTCAAGGCAGTGTGCTTATCTGAGCGCACAGTCTTAATGATGGGTCCACTTTGCGCCTGTTTTTTTTTCTTCGATTTAAGCGCTCCCCTCAAGGGCTGAGAAGCGAGAAGAGAGGTGTCTTTTTCTGGGCTTTTTTTCTGCTTTTTATGCGCATGAGTCACCTCTCTTTTCTGTTGGGAGTCGGTGTGCAAGCGACTCGGCGTGTCTTGGACCGAATCACTTTGCTTTTGGCTGCTTGGATCGTTGGGATTCAGGGGCTGCGGCGTGTTTGAAGCGTTGGCAAACCCTTCATTTGATGACAATGAGAAAAACACATCAGGATCATTGCCCGCTTCAGCTTGCGCTGAGAAGAACGTGTCTCGATTCTCTTCTGGGTAGGGTTCGTGCTGTTCAGGAGGCCCTTTTTCAGAAGCGCTGGGTGGGGAGGAGGGCGTCGCTGCACCCCTTTTTGAGACAGTGCGCTTTTGAATGCCTGAAGATTGGGGATCAAAAAGGTTGGCTTTTCCATTTTGATCCCCCATGAGCTCGGCAAAAGCACTGGGATCAGAAGGGGGAGCAAGGGGGGATGTTTGCTCGAATGTCTCCTCCCCTTCTTCTCCCTTTTTCATCCGACGCTTTCGCCTCTTATCCGCTTCGGTCGACGCGTCTACCTTTAACACTTTTTTAAATTTTTCCGGGTCGATCTCCTCCCTGCCTTCTAATTTGGGATGCGTTGGACGGGTGAGATCATTTCGTTTTCGAGTGGGGTCAACCATAAACCTTTCAACCCCTTTTTTTGAATTTGCGAATGTTATGCATCGAAGCACCTAACTCATCTGTTTCGAGGGTCATCTGCCGCTCTTCCAATGCCTTCATCTCTTTGTCCCACTCTTTACGGTGGAGACGCAATTTTTCAATATCTTGTTGTTTTTTCACGAAGTCGCGTCGCGCCATGTCCACCTCACCTAGCGCCTTTTTAACGACGTGGGTCTGCTGTTTGACTCTTTCTTCTCTTTGTTTTAGCTCTTGATCGACTACCTTAATGTAGGCATGCGCACCCCGAATTTTGTCTGATGTGGTGACTGCGTCCATTTCTTCGCGAAGCTGCATCAGTTTATCTTCTTTGTGAGACAGTGTTTCCCTTCTCTTTTCTTCGAGCTTTTTTTGCTTCTCTTCCTCTTTTGCGAGCTGTTCTTTTTTTTGTTTTAAAACCTTTTCTGCCTCTTCTAGGCGCTTTTTTTTAATCTGGACGAGTTGCTCAAGTGGGTATTTCGCCGTCGACATCAATTGCTACCTAAATAGCGCTTCGAGCTGTCCGAGTGTTTCTTCAAATGTGCACCTCTCATCCACTTTTTGTTTTAAAAAGTGATTGACTTTATCTACATATTTAATGGCAAAATCTGCTTGTTTATCTGAGCCTGGTTTATATTCTCCGATGCGGATTAAGAGCTCATTTTTTTTATAATTGGCGAGCACTTCTCGAAGTTGGCCAATAAGCCTTCGGTGCGCCTCACTGGTAATATTGGGAAGGATACGACTCACGGAACTGAGAATATCGATGGCCGGGTAGTGGTACTGACGCGCCAGTTCGCTAGACAAGATGATGTGTCCATCCAAAATAGAGCGTACTTCGTCGGCGACCGGTTCATTCATGTCGTCGCCTGCCACGAGGATTGTATAAAATGCCGTAATAGATCCCTCATCTGAATTACCCGAGCGTTCCAAAAGACGAGGAAGGGTGGCAAATACTGAAGGGGTATAGCCGGCGCGTGCGGGAGGCTCTCCCGCGGCGAGACCAATTTCTCTCAAGGCTCTTGCAAAACGGGTGATTGAATCCATCATTAAGATGACAGTTTTGCCTCGACTGCGAAAGTACTCGGCAATGGCCGTTCCTACATAGGCAGCATTGAGGCGCAATTGTGCAGCTTGATCTGAGGTAGAGACGACGAGAACAGAGCGCGCGAGCCCATCCGAGCCCAAATCGTTTTCGATGAATTCCCGTACTTCTCTCCCCCTTTCACCGATCAATGCGATCACGTTCACGTCTGCTTGTGCATAGCGGGCAATCATGCCCAAGGTTGTCGATTTGCCACCGCCAGCTGCCGCAAAGATGCCAATCCTCTGTCCTCTGCCAGCTGTCAAAACACCATCTATGGCGCGCACTCCTACTGACAGGGGCTGGCTGATGATTTCCCGTTTTAGGGGGTCTGGTGGAGGGTTGATCACTGAGTAACTCTCATTTAGCGCAAGAGGTCCTTTGAGCTGCGTATCTAAAGGATGGCCCAGGCCGTCTAAAACGCGCCCTAGAAGAGCGGGGCCGACCTTGATGTGCAGGGGCAAACGCATTGGAATGACTTCGGATGAGGGGCCGATTCCGTGCATCTCTCCGAGGGGGGATAAGTAGACCTCCTCTTTTGTAAACCCAACAACTTCGGCAATGAGGGGGCCGCGCTCCCTTTTGATTGCACAGACTTCTCCCATTTTGACGTTGGGCACCACCGCTTTGATCAGCATGCCCACAATTTCTGTGATCCGACCGTGAACAGTTGTTAACTCAATATTTTCAAGCTGCCCAAGCAGTTTGTCGAAGTTAGGAGCTTCAGCCATAGAGATCCACTTTTTCCCCCATACCCCATTCACCACAAGAGTGGGGCCATCCATCATCTAGATCGTGTATGTTGGGGAGACACGTTCCCGCAAGAGGGGAGGAGAGCACCACAAAACTTTGCCCCCACCTCATAGTTGGATGTTAAACATGGTTTTAATATCATCTACCGCTTTACTGAGTAAAACGGATGAGTATTCCAATTCTTGCTGAGCTTTGGCCAACTTGATTTGAATGGTCAAGAGCTTGGAGGGGCTGAGAGAACCGTTAGAAAGCTTCATGTTTTGAATGGTTTCTTCCGTTTTGTTGAGCTGATTTTGCCCATCTGTGATGAGTCCTAAGAACTTTGCAATCGGACTTTGACGCGTAGAAGAGAGTGGGGGGTCGCTCAGGGAGACGCCCATCTTGTCAGCTGCTGAGCGAATGTGCTCATGGGCACTCGTGAGTTTATTGCGGAGCAAATATTTTTGTGATTGCTTGAGAGTCAGATTTTTTGTATGCAGTTGGTTTTGCAAATCTCCCAAAATAGAAGAAGTGCTGTTGATTTGACCCATGACACTATCCATAGAAGGAACGCTTTGAAAGGGAGTGGCTTCTCGACTCGCCAAGTTCAAAGGGCTGATCTCTTCCGAAGCGCTGAGTTTAGACCCAACGGGCTGCCTATCTCCCCCTTCCATCAGCGATTTAAACTTATCTCCCGTCGAAAGCTGGCCATCATCCGACGGCTGAACACTTTTCGTCGGTTGAATATTGGAAGGGGGAATGGGATCGGGAGAAGAAGATTCAGCCATCGTCTAAGTCTGCTTGGTTCCCGCGGGTCCGGGCGTTTTTTTCACGAACTGATCCACAAAAGTCAGTGTCGTATGCGCCAGTTTCTTGACGTCGGCATCGGACGACTCCTGCGCCGACTTTTCGAGAATTTGCTCCCCTTTGGCTACTTTGTCCGGTGTCAGAGAAAGTGCAATGCCGAGGAACGTCTTTGCCATTTCATGATTTGGATCGGAGCGTAGTACCTCCTCAAAACAGTTGCAGGCCTGCTTGAGCTCAAGTTTGTGCAGATGCATGTAACCAAAGCCAATTTTGATCAGGAGGTTATCGGGGCGCAACAGTTCACACGTCTTCAAGAGCTTGATAGCAGAGTCTTCGTCTGCTTGATTGATGGCAATGTAACCTGCTTCTAGAAATAAAAAGAAATCTTCGTCATATTTTTTTAGATCTTCCATGATCCTTATGTTCCTCTTAAGATAAATCTTTCTGATGCGTTTCACGCTCAATCAAGACATGAAACACATCGCCCCATTAACTCGTCTTTTGATTCCGAACTGCGTTGTTGATCATTGTGTTGACTTGCGAAATCAAATTCGATATGGAATCCCCTACTTGTGTCACTTGTGACATCATGAATTGGAGCAGTAAAAACTTACCGGGCGTTGCAGAACTAATCGAACTCGCTACTTGACGCACGTGACATACGACTTGCGCTTGAAGGGCAGAATACTTCTTAATTAAAGTGGTAAAGGTCAATCTCGTTCCCGAAATCTTTCTGCTAAAGGGACCATCGTTACTACTCATATCATTTGCACCTCTTTTGACTTCAAAACAAAGCTAATCTGCTGCTTTTTGTACAACCTTTGTGAGCGCGGCATACCCTTGCATGATGATACCACATTGATCAAAATTATCTGAGGCTTCTCCTTGTCTTAGCGCCTGTTTTAGTTGCTGACTCTTGTCTTCACAGATCTGGAGCACCTCTTTCTTTCGCTTATTGCTCTTGAGCTCTTTTTCCAAATCGAACTCAAAAGGTTTGTTTTTTTCTTTTTCTAACCCAAACATGGGACCATTCACCTCACAAAACGAACGGCAAAACTGATCATTCTCAAACAGACCCAAATGGGAGTTTGAAAAGCGCTGCACATTCAAGCAGTTTTTCACGTTGTTCTAACTATTGCTGATTGTAATTAATCCGATATTTAATACCATCTTTTTTGAGAAAAATGACATTTCCCTCGATTTGGCTTAGCTGCATCCCATCCAAGAAATCCCCTTTTGATAAAATTTTTCCACCAATGACGACGTACTGCGTGACATTTCCCACCTTGGAATGTCCCGTTACTTTGTATTTCGCACTAATATCAATCACGTCACTTTCAGTTTTGGCTGTCACAACAAAATTTTTTACCAAACGCACGCCCTTAATTTTTTTTAGCTGTTCGATGCTCTGATCAAAATCGGATACTTGATGTTCACCAACCCTTCCGGACAATAAAACGGTTCCGTTTGAAAATTGAAACGTCACATTGAAAAGCTCTTTTCCTAGCAAAGCACCCTGAATTTGTGCCTCCAACGTGTTCGCGACGATGACTTGATTGTCGAGTTTGTCGAGATAGAGGAAATTGAGGTTGATGTAATTAGAGAGCTGTGTGGATTGATCTAAGGTTTGCACATAACCGCGCAAGACAAACCGTCCCGGCATCATAGAGGTCAAACTCACGCTTCTCCAATTCGGATTTTTAGACAGAAGTGCGTTGGTGTTTTCCCAAACGAGCTCATCAATCACCACGTTGTCATCGATGGAGCTCACAAAGGGAAGACCCTTGAGCAGGTAGACCATCTCCTGATGGTCTACCTCGGTCATGACGTGGCCGAGCAGGAAAATTTTACCGACTGATGCATTAAAAGAAAATCCCACTTCGGGAAAATTTTTCAGAGCTTGGCTGACTTCCCCTGATTCGTCGAGATTAGAAACGACGATGGGACGGCTTTTAAACAGGCTCAGGACTCCGCCGATTCCAGCGATTAAGAGAAGGACAAAAAGACCTGCTATCACAAAATGGCGCGTTGGAATTGTGAGTTTTTTCCAGTCTCTTCTCACCTCCATCTCTTCGGCTGCTTGCTCTTGTTGACTTGGAGCCGTGTAATCAAGACTTCCTGTTGGAGATACAATCGTCTCTCTCGTTTGCTCTTTGTCGATCAGAAGAAAAGAAGTGGTTCCCAGTGCCACGAGGTCTTGCGTATTGAGCTCGGTTTTCTGCATGATTTCTAGTCCATTAACGAGCACTTTATTTCGGCTATTTAAGTCTTCGATATGCACCTTGCTTTCTGCGTTCACAGCGATCTCGGCGTGCCGACGGGAGACGCTGAGATCTTGGAAAATGATATCGCAAAGGTTCGGGTCTTTGCCGATGACGTACGATGTTCCTTGATGCAGGCCAAATTCTGCACCGGCGTTGGGCCCAGAAATCACTTTTATGATCCACCGCGTATCGGCAATTCCCGCAAAGGCAAGGGCATCTGCCTCTTCAGATTCTTCATAAATCGTGGGCGTGTTTTCTTCGATCGCTTCTACCTCTTGCGCAGAGGGGTGAGCGGCGGGATCTGTCTGGGTGTAGCGAAAGAGAATGTTGCCGATTTGCACCGCGTCCCCTTCTTTGAGCTGTATGGGTAGTTCGAGAGGCGTTCCATTGACACTTGCCGGGTTAACAGCGCTGAGGTTTTCGATCTGATGTCCTTCGGGGGTGAGATGGAAGATCGCGTGTTTTCGAGAGACCATGGGATCTTCAACAACCTGAAAACAGACGTCGGGATCTCGCCCAATGATCCACTCATCCCCTTCTTCCATCCGAACGACAAGTCCCCCCAGAGGGCCCTCTTCAGCGATGAGAAAACCTGCCATGTGATTGTATTCCTACTTCAAATGCATCAGACCCCTGCATGATGCATGTTTGATCACTTTTTTTTCTATATGGAAACGGCATTTAACCTAAGGCGCGCTTTCATCCCAAGGGGAGTGGGATGAAAGCGCGCCTTAGGCTTTGAGGTTTTTCTTGTAACATGCTTTTCAAATCACCCTCGGGCTAGATGGTGTGGGTATCAATCCTTAAGCAGCCTTTGCATGTAGGTGAGGGAAGTCACATAGATCAAATCAGTGTCTGTTGAAATCGCATGATTTCCTCTTGCCAATAGGAAATGTAGTTGACACAATCTTCGATTGCCTCTTTAAGCTGCGTTTCATTGGTTTCAAGAGGCAGGGTTTGTGAAAAGGTAAAATAAGCATTGCTCGGATCAATTCCAATCACTCCACTGCCCGTGCCCTGTCTGATGAAATTGGCTTTCATCAAGTAGATATAGAGCGCTTCTTTACTTCCTTCCCTAGGGATGGGAAGGATGAGACAGGATAAAAAGATCCCCTGAGGCGTCTCCCGAATGCCCATTTGGCAGTCGGGGGGGAGCAGTAGCTGGTAGCTATCCGATTCTTTATGAGGTTTTTCAAGCCCCATTCTATTCGTAAATTGCTCGAGAAGTGTGTCGATTGGCATCGCTTAACGCTGTGTATCCCCTATCTCATTGATTTAAAGCTTCCTTAGATTTTCCTCAACCAAAATATTGATTTTTCCCCCGTCTTTTGCAGTATAATAAATCTAGAGGTGGATGAGCAAAAGGACCGATGTGATTCCAAGCTAGTGTGTGTAGATGTATGTTACCAAACGACTTTTGATCAATGGGACCAGACTTGACATCGCCAATCGATCCTCACTCTAAATCAAGGTTTGCTATTGGTGATCAGGAGTGTTGTGTATGGTTGATGAATTTGAGCGCATCATGGCGTTTTTCAATCTCAGTCCCGAAGAGAAGGAGGGGCGACTTCAAGAGGTTTTTGAGGATTCTTTTGCCTATTTTGAGAGATTCAAGCATGTGATCAAGACGGGCACCCCCGAGCAAAAAAAAGAGGTCATCGAACGTGTGGCCACTTTGAAAAAACGGATCGAAGAGGAAACGAAACAGATCTGTGAGAAAACGGGGATGACCGAAGAGGAGATTGCGCAGTTCGCAAAGAATCCGAAGAACTTCTCTCAGCCTCAATGGGAGGTGATTGAAAACGCCAAGAAACAGCTGCAGAAGGGGCTGAAGGGGATGGATCAGGTGCTGAACACGTCGGCTGACGGCTCCTCCCATCAAGAGGGCATGGAGGGGAAGGGGGGTGGAGCAAAGAAAAAGCGGAAGAAACCCAAGAACTGGATTCCCTCCTGATGCCTTATGTGTGCAAAAAAGATAAAAAAAGGGGGCTCAAAACGTATCACGTTTTGAGCCCCCTTTGTGGACTAGTTAAAAACCTCTTACTTAGATGGGATTAATGAGCAGGTTGGTATTTGTTAGCCTGTTCAATTGCTTCAATGACCTTCAAGACATTGAGCGCATCTTGTTGATACCCATCCATTGCTTTGTACGCATCACTTGGATTAACCATGGATTGAGCTGCATTTGTCGCCGCTTTATTCGCTTCACTTACCGCTTGCTCATTTTTCTGAGATGCTTTAACCATGCTCGCAGTTCCTTGAGACACGCTGCCGATGACCTGCTGAGCAATTTGAGTGTTATTCGATACATAAAGCCTGTCATTGCTTGCATTTTTGAGCGTTCTTTCAGTTTCTTCCTTAAGCTCTTTGATTTTCTTACGAATCGCTGTGCGTTGCTCATCGGTTGCCATTTGCGCTGCTTCTTTTTCCGCATCTTTGTCAAATAAGATTTTACCCTCTTTATCCCGTTCGAAGGTCCCTTTTTGACGGTCTTCGATTCTTTTGTTGATTTGCTCTTGTTCAGGTGATGCACTTCTTTCTCCGTCGGGAAGATTACTTGCTGATCCGGTCCGTGGTGTGTGTTCGTAGAGATGATCGATCTTGTCAAGTGATTCGTCGTCTGCTGCAGCAATTTTTTCTCTCTGATCGATTTTGCGCGTGCTAAGCCCTTGATAGAATGCGGCAACGCCAATCTGTCCGGCTCCTGAAATGAAGCTGCTATACGCATCTGTTTTCAGTTGTTCCGCTTCTAGGTGCATGGCTGAATAGGTCTGATCGCTCAGCCCTTTGGCCAAGTGATTGGTGAGTTTATACATTTGCTGCGTAATCTCAGATTCTAATTCTTGCAGCTTTGAGTATTCATTTTCGAGCTTGTACAGCGCGAGTTTTGCCTCGACTAAAAAGCCATATCCAATGGCTTCATCCTCTCCATCCCCTGCTTCACTTGTGCCTGCTCGAGGATCACCCATCTCCGATTTAAGGTGCTGTTTCTCGAGGGTGTGCAGCGCTTTTTTTGTTTCGAGCAAAAAAGGTGCGCTCGTCAAGTGCTCAGAGTAACTTTTTTGAGGGCTTTCGACCAAAGTGGGTCGAGAGCTATAAACTGAATGATTAATAAAATGGTTTGACATGTTTTTTACCCTATTTTTTTGTATTAAACAGCTGTTGCTGCAAGTACTTGTGCATAACCTTCTAGACCTTGGTTCAACGCGTTGATCGTGGTGATTGTGCTTTGCGTTTCCCCTTGGAGCTCTTCTGTCTCGTGTTTTTGTTCATCTTTGATCATCTGATTCATTTCGTGCACGAGGTGGTTGAGGATGATGAGCGCCTGTTTGTTTTCAGCCAAGCTCTGTGTAACGCCCGATTGCTTTTCACTAATGATCCCCTCGGCAATCGAACACGTTCCTTCAGCAATTCCCCCCGTGACGAGAGCAATAGTTGCGAGTTTTTGGAACTTTCTTGCTCCTTGACCGCTGGCAGACTCTAGATCTCCATTATCGAACATCTCTCCACCATACTTGCCCATCATGACCAGAGCGAGGATGGTTTGGATCACTTTCACGATGTCCATGACGATCTTATACCACTCCTTTTTCTTGACATCTTTTCCTAGAATGAGTTGTAAGAGGCCTCCGAGGGTATCTCCAACGAGGTTCGTTCCAATCACTCCGACGCCCACGCCGTTGGCTATGGCGCGTCCCACTTTTAAAGAAGATAAGGAGCGAGATGTAGAACTGCTCGCATCTTGCCCACTTGCGGCATTTTTTGCTGCTTGTTGTGTTGCATTTTCGATCACTTCTTGCTCTACTTCTTGCTCTGCACTTGAAGCTGCTGCACTAGCCGCATTATTGATCTCTTCTTGCGCGTCTGCCATTGCTGATTGAACCGCTTCTTCGACAGTCGATTTGATCGATTGGCTCAAAGTAGCCCTACCGGCTGCTGTGGCAGATTGTTTGATCGTACCCGCAAGAGCTTGTCTCAAGACCGTGCGCACGGCATCTTTCATCGCAGATCTTCCCGCTGTTGTGGCCACTTCACTGGCCACTGTTTTAGCAGCGGCTGTAGCTGCGCTCGACGCAGCTTCGCTCGATTCTTGTCCGATTGTGCCCATTGCTTGGTCAACCGCTTCATTGATGGCATCCTCAGTGACTTGCTTTAACGTGGTGCTCATCGCACTTGAAATCGCATCTGTTAATGCGCCCTCTGCAGCTGCTGAGATTGCACCGACGCCTAGAGTAGCCACGGTAATCACGGCAGTGACGATCACGTCTGCGAGGATTTTTGAGGCTGTATCAGATGCGCCATCTTTCTTAAGCTGTTTGGCGATCAATGTCGTAAGCTTGTCGGATGCCCCAGACATCACAACTGCTGCAATGATGATGGCAGTGAGAACAGAGCACGCTCCTCCCGTCGCCGCCGCAAGAGCAATTGCTACGACGCAAAGAACCGCTTTGATCACCGTACTTACGATCTTCATGATCGCGGCTTGATGCATCATTTCGGTGTAGTTTGTGATGTCTGCTTCCGTATTTCTCGTTTCCTCTTGATAATGCAAAGAGGTAATGCGCCCGATGATCGATTCTTGGTGCCCTTTTTGGTCGTCTGATTGAGCTAAGATCATTTGGACGAGCGCCATCACTTGGGATAGCACTGCCATGACATCTTCTAGAAGTTTTTGGGAGATCTTGCCCTCATTATTGTTAAGCTCTTTGAACAGCTTATTTACCTGTAAATTGAGTAGATGCAGTGGCCCTGCAAACTCCGCATCGAAAATCGCGTCGAGCTCTTTGATGACTTTTGACAGCGCGGCTTTGAGCACCTTCTCCTGATTTTTGTCTGCTTTGAGCGCTTTTTCGCATTCTGTTCTCTCATGCCCGAAGCCCCAAGTAGTGGGATTGTACCACTCGACTTTGTGATTTTTTAACCACTGCTCCCGCTTGTATTCAGCTTCTTCAACTTGTGCGATTTCCTGGAGCAGCGCTGCTTCTTCTTGTTCGAGAGCTGCCACACTCTTCCCTTCTTTCTTTTTGATGACAGCGAGCATTTTTCCATACTCTTCTGGATTCATCTCGCCTTTTTTTTCATGATAATGTGTATGACTTATTGACATATTTAGACCTTATTTTAAAATAATTATGATGGTCTTAAGCCATCGTTTGTTGCATCAAGTTAGCCGCATAAGTGGCCGCTGCGTTTCCGGTTGATGCCAGAGTAATGAGTGACTGCAAATTAGTATTGTCTTGCTGTGCTTGCTGCGATTCTGATTGTACATCTGTGTTGAGCGTATTGCCTTGCGTCTGCATTTTTGTGTTTGCACTCGAATAATGATACTGGCATAGCGTCATTTCCATTCCTAGCAGCGGTTTTTGCTTTGTTGGGCTTCCCTTGCTCGCCAAATACCCCATCTCCTTCACGATCCAATCAAGAGGTAGATCACCCTTCGCGAAATCTTTTCTGAGCTGGTCTATGTCATCCGTGACAGGAGGTTCGGGATGGCTTGGATCGTTTGTCCCCTTCAAAAAGGCGTCGTTGAGCTTTTCCATTGCTTGCGTCAAGGCATCTCCGAGCACGGAGTTGGCAGCCAATTCAGCGCCTTCTGAGAGCTGAGACTTGACGGTGGTATTACACAGTACCCACATAAAGTTACGTGGATGCGGCGGTACAATATTTGTCATAGGTATAGAATGTTTGTCTGACATTTGATTCTCCTAAAGGTTATAAAATTAAAGCTATTTTCCGTACTTTCCTCCTTGTTGCACTAAGTTGACGGCAGTGGATTGGACGCTCGTGACCGATTCGTCCACTTGAACGATGTTTTTTTGCGCTTGCGTGTCACTTACCACCTGTTGTTTTGATGTATCAAACAGTGTGCGAAACGCGGTGGTCTGCGCATCCATTCTCGCATTATCCTCTTTGTACTTAAGCTCATCTGCTTGGAGCTGTTTGGCTTTTTCTGGGTCGCTTCCATCTTGCGTCAGCTTATCCACATCCTGATTTAAAAGCTTGGTGAACGCCTTTTGCAAGTTCATCATGCTCATACCAATTGAAATAGTTGTCGCCATATTTGCCACTTGCAACTCGTAATCTGCGCCGTTGCCCTTGTCGATGGCTTCTACAACACTAATCATTCCCATGCAATTTACCTCCTATTGATTAACTCGATCGTTGGTTTTGTACAAGTGCTGAGAACAGCTTTGCACGCGCTTGAAGCGTGTTATTAAAAAGACCGAGTTGTTGTTGGTAGGCGCTCGATTCGTACTGCACCTTTGTCTGCTTTGCTTCACTGATTGTACTTGAAGCGGTGTTGACCGTGTTAAACTGGTCGGTCATAGTTTTCAATTTCTCTCCGGCATCTGGGTACTTCGGATCTTTTGATTCTTTCCACAGTGTATTTAAATACTGGGCACCCTGTGCTGCGCCCTTGCCGGTAGGATCGTTATCCCCTTTGGGCACAAGAGCCCCACTGGCTTTATTGCCATCTTGTTTGTACAAGGCGTCGAGAGCTGTTTTAATCTCACTTTTCGTAGCCGCGTCGAGAACGGTCTGATCATATCCACTTTTTGTCCCGGTTTTTGCGTCTTGATTTAACCCTTTTTTAATCTCCGCGATGATGTTGAGGATCTCTTTGTAATCATCTACCGTGCCGCCTCCATCGGAACTGAATTTATTGAAGTCAGATTGCGCTTTCGCAATCATACTTCTGTAGTCTGACAGCACGTCGAGCTGGTCCCCCACAATGGAGAGTGTGTATTGCGTCTTTTCTAGGATCATCGGCATCAACACGTACATAAAGTCTTGAAGCGCTGTGTTCGCGGAGCCGCGTCCCCCCCGTTTAAACTTGGCAACCATCTCCTCGAAATCTGTTTTGTAGGCTGCGTAGAGTAGATCCCTGAGGTGCCTTTCCTCTCCTAGCTGTTCATAATCTTTCGTCAACTGATTAACATCTGGAGAGTCTCCACCTGGATAGTTACTTGGCTGAGTTGACATTACCTTACCCCCGTTAACGGTTTAACCTTAAATAGAAGCCCATTTATTAAATTTTTTGACGCTCTTTTTGTTTTTCTTTAGCGCAACATCCCCTTGCTCCATGCCAAACGCTTGGCTAAAGTTTCTGAGCTCTTCCCACGCCTCTGGCGTGAAATGACTTGGGTCTGAAAAATAGGCCTTCATTTCTTCTGGAGATTTGCCCATTTTTTCGCAAAACGCGCCGTATTCTTTCTGCAACTGCGCGAGGCTTTTGGACATTCTCTCAAAAACAGACTGCAAATCCTCTTTTGTGAGCTTTTTCCCTTGCGTAACTTGCGCTTGGTAATCGATTTGGAGCTCAATGAGGTCTTGAAAGCTCTCGAACAACTTGCTCAGGCCTTCGTCCTTTTGGCCATTTTGCACCGTTTTGAGCACATCTAACATTTGCTTTAAGTCCATAAATGGTTACCCTTACTTTGTTTGTTTAAAAACACTATTTGGGGATTGCCCGGGCTATTTACTCATAAGTAGAGGGAATTATTCTCTGTGTCACTTTTTTAGATTTTAAGACTTTGAGTACAAGCCCAACTAATCCACAAGTCCATTTTATCAATATTAATAAAAAAAATATAGTTAACACTATTTCGTAATAATTAATTTTCTTAATTATAGTGACTTGTAATAAAATTATTTTTTAATTGTCATGCAGGTATGAGACGCAGGAGTCATCCCTCTTACCTCAGGATCTAAAAATCTTAAGTCATTTTTGATCAATGTGATATATCTGTTTCGTGCACCTGGGATGGTACCGTGACCTCAACATCCTAGAATAGAAGTGTGTATGATGTTGAGTGGACCATTTATTTTATAAATAATTAATTATTATTTTTTTAGATAAAACATGCATACAATCCATCTCATCTCTAATTTATACGATATTGAACAAGCGATGGCCTCAACGAAGTCATTTTGATTATCTATCTAACTGTTAATTGATTATATCAAATACCACCCCTTAGTTACACATTGAACACTTTGAACATTTTTCAAGAGATAGGTTTTTATATACATAAGTTAATCAGTGATTTAGAAATAGAAAAAACAATGATTAGTCGGAGATTTTTCTCCTATTGAAAGATATAATCTTTTAAAACAATCTTTAATTTACCTTATTTATTATGATTTTTATATTAGTATTAAATAATTATTTTATTTTAATTTAAAAATATATTATAATATCGAAATAATTATTTTTTATTTGATAATAAATCGCATAAAAATGGAGAAACTAGAAATGAGTATGAGCACAACCCTCAGTCAGTGCAGATGCTCTTCTTCGAAAGCAAGTAACGATCTGAAATCGGGTAAAACGCTGAAAGCCAGTAAGAAAAAAGTAATCGAGAGAAAAGTAAATTGCTTTATTGAAAAGGTGTTTGAAAATCTTAGAAAAGACAGCCCTCATGAGACCGAAGACAAGAGTTTAGTAAGCTGCTGTTGTCCTTTAAATCGTTGCTTTTCAACCATGCCAAAAAAGAGCAGTCGGGAAGGATGTGCGCGCTTTTCACCAGATGAGAAGATCAAGTCACGCCCGCTCGATCAGGTCGCGGGTCGGCCCATTGACATAGAACATTTTGACCATAAGTTAGATGAAAGGTTTATCCCCTATGCACTGGAATGTGTGATCGGGGGTGCTGCTGAAATGCTATCCGGAATCGACCCAGACAGAGCGAAGTGGTATCGTTGTTTTGCAAACCTTGCTCTACTTCCCATACGTACCACCTATAAACCTGAAAATCGGGGGACTGTGCAATCTGTCTTGTCATCTAAAGATCTAAGTCTATCCAAGGGAAGGCATCCCGCTTGTGACCCTTCTTTTGTATCTAAAACAATCAAGATTGTCCAACCCAAGCACACAGATTTCAAGACAACGCTGACCAAGCTCACGGGCCGGAGGACACACCCTCAAAGCACAAGTGCACGCTCTGTCGCTCTATAGGGCCGTCTTAAACACTAATTTATTCAAAAGAAGGAAAGAAATATCATGAGTAAAAAAATTACCCCTAGATCGGAAAGGTGCTATCCTACGCCCCACGCTGAAGTAAACGCCCTATCACACAGATCGCGGTCTCGCCGCGGTGTGTTTTTGAGATGCTTTACCTCTAATGTGCGCAATCAGGCAACACGCGTTGTGAGCGAAGTGGGTTTGAAGGCGCTTGCTAGCAGCTCTCATCAAGAATCTACAGATCGATCAACGGCGCTTGCCCCCTCTACTCTTTTTGCACATGAAGGGGGTAGGGACGTAGAAATGGCGGCAAGTCATTCACGAGATGGTCTGAAATTAGTTGAAAATCCGCGTTCTGTGGCGCTCGCTCTGCCAAATGAATTATGGCAAAAAATCATTTCTCATCTATCCGATACGGACTCAATGGAAAATTTGGGTAAAACGAGCCGAAAGATGCGTGCACTCGTGAGTGACCCCTACATTACCCGCATCTTTCTTACATCGCTTGCACAGGCAAGGAAGGATCGTCCAGAGGTGCTCGCAGCCCAACTCAACACCCCGTCTGGGCGTGCATTTCTCGAAGATTATATTCAAAAGGTCCAGCTAGATGATACCTATCAAGTCATGCAAAAGACTCTCTCTTTGTTATCCGACCTTTTAGAAGAAGCCAAGACACTCTTTATGGAAAGGGGAGGTAAGGAGACGCTTGGGGTTAAATCTTTTTACTCTCATAAATATGATCCCAGTGATAAGTTGTATCGTTATAGAACGTCGGCCGGCTTCCTCATTTACTCCGATCCCACCTCTGTATGGGTATGTCATCCTTTTGGTGCCATGTTGGTACACAACGTGAACGTCGGATCCTCTGAAAGCAGGATGACGCCGTGTACCGAGGCTCTCATCAAACGGTTGCAAGCGACATTTCAAGGATTTTGTACGAATCAGGCATTGACAGAGGGAGAGATCCTTCCCGCAGGAGAGTCGTTCAATCGGGCAGTGTATGAAGAGGTGCACAGGCCTACCGGACATGGTGATGACATGATCAGGATTGATCCTAGGCACATTCGAGAGGTTGGCCGACAAGATTTAGAAGGGAAAAAGGGAAGCAAAAATTTGATTATGAGCTCAGACTGGGGGCACTATAGCGTCTATAAGGTGGAACGCGCCTTTGGGACACTGCTTCCAGAAGCTCGATCTAAGGTTTCTGAAAACTCCCACGATAGCGATGGATTGATGCGCCGAACGTTCCACATATTAGAGACGCGCTTTGGTAAAAAAAGCGATTAAAACGGCATCAGGAGCCTTGGAGAGACAAAGGGGAGCTGTGTCACCAAATGTATTGCCCCCACATCACCTAAAGGAAGCCTGCGACATCAGATAGAAGCGTGAGATAAATGAAATCCAATCGCTTATTGTTCGCGCACCGAACAAGGGGGGATGCTCCAAGCACTTTTGAACGATGACGCAACGTAAGTCCCCTGGCCCAAAGCCATGGGGTTTAGGAGCGCTTGATTAATATGCGCAAGTAAATTACGATTTTAATATGACAACTTCCAATTACAAATCTAATAGAAATGTCGTTTATTCTTGATAAGTACCATGCCGTCTGGTGCTCCAAATATAGGAGAAAAGCTCTAACACAAGCAATTCAAAAAGACCTTGCTGCAACGATCGATGATGTGTGCTCAGAAAAGTCGTACGCAATCCTTGCAAAAGAAATGATGTTAGATCACGTTCACCTTCTATTCGAAGGTGATCCTCAATACGGCATTCACAAACTTGTCAAATAAATCAAAGGCAGAAGCTCCTATATCTTAAGAGGAAAATACAAGCATATAAGGACACATCTTCCCTCTTTGTGGACGAACTCCTATTTTGTGTCCACAGTGGGAGGCGCTCCCCTCGCTGTCGCCTAAGCAATA
>Ga0126343_10000174_pt1 | contig 20922 bp, 11 predicted proteins | sample Cyp2metagenome_FD_92531 | JGI IMG/M metagenome (GOLD analysis project Ga0126343, IMG submission 92531) | Coral microbial communities from Lord Howe Island, Old Settlement Bay, Australia - Cyphastrea 2 metagenome | ecosystem: Host-associated > Invertebrates > Cnidaria > Coral ...
AAAGAGAACTCTATGCTTAATTTGCAGACAATGTTTAATCTTTTTTAAAATTCCGATACGCTCTACCCTCTTCCATTCCAGGTCGACGTTGTAGAAAAGAAACATCGATTGACATGGGAATTCCGCGTTTGAGAAGCGTAATTCACCCGTCTTTTCATAAGGAACCAGAGAAGCCACAAACTAAAAGAAGAAAAAAATTATCGCATCCGACAGCTACTATCTAGAATGAAAAGCAAGCAACACTTCGGCTTATGCGAGGTTATCCGTTCACCAAATTAAGCGGCCAGCGTACCTATCTTGTAGATTTCAGTGTCGTAGGGTTCAAATGAAGTCGGTGCAATAACAATTTCCTCCCCTGATTTCCAGTCCACCGCCTCTTGCAAATAGATGACGTTGCTTCCTAAGTCAGCGGTTTTGCTAAGTCGGGTCCAGTACACTGATCTATTTAGGCCGTGAATCTCCAGGTTCCCGAACACACCTTGGAAAGAGAAGGTAACTTTGAATTAGTTGCTTTTGAGGAATAGTCAACTGTTTATAGTTATAAGGTTTTGCTTCACCATGCAATATCAATAATTTGAATGGCATCGAAAATGGCGGAGGCTGACTAGGGTCCTTTATGTTGTTTGGAAAGAGTTAAAGAATTGGTCTAAAAACATTTGCTACAAGAATCAGCATGCAATTCTAAAACTCACCTATAGCTTTAGAACCAATATTAGGACCACCTTGGACCGGAATGTCTGGGGTGTCCATATTTCCGTTGAGACTAATTAATACACTGCCAGTCATTGGTTGATCTTCCCAGCCAATGATGAGGTTACCTCCTTGACCAATCACGATGTACGTTACGTTGAGGACAAAGTCCATGTAAGGTTCCAGTTCTAGTGTGCCGTATATGAAGAGCTTTCTCATGTAGGGAAGTTCAGTATCCGCTACCATCCACCGGTCTAAACAAACAATCAAACAAACAAACATTAATAATTCATTTATTTATACGTGTAATTAATTTAACACTCGAGTTAACTAAGAATAAATGAAGGAATTAAAAAGTGTATAGTATTTCTATTAATAATATTTCTATTAATAATAATAATAATAATAATAATAATAAAAATAATAATAATAACAACTTTATTTAAGTGTCAAGTGTACTTAGCAATATATGTGCTAATTGCATGTAAATAACACTGTACACTGTAAATAACAAACAAATATTTCAAATATAACATAAACTATTAAGAATCCCAACTGGTGGGAGGCTGACCAGTTGGCTATTTACGCAACGCAGTCGAGGAGTTGAACTCGGGACTACCGAGAACAAATCCAGATAGCGGCAGGGTGAAGGATTTGAACCGGGGACCTCGAGATTTCAAATCTAGCGCCCTAAACCACTCGGCCCTATTGTACCGTACGTCCCGCTTCTTGACTTTTAGAGCAAGTAAAAATTCAAAACTTTCTGACTACTTCTGAAATTGTGTATCAAAACCTGCTAACGACTTAAGAGTCACTTTTAAAACAACGATTTCAAATTGACTTGTTTTGCTTTCGAGGCTGGGTGCGTCAAAAACTTGAAGCCATTACGCGCGGCAGAAATCGTTTCCGCTCCCGCCAGACACACAGTAGAGATATTAATAAATATCTTGCTAACCTCGTCTTCCCGATTCGTACTGTAAATTGTAGACCGTTGCTTTTCTCCATCGATTTATTGCCCGAGTGTGAGACAAAAACCTCGGTCTGTAACTTACAGTACGGCTTTCGAAATCGGTTAGTAAGAGGCATTTATTTCCAAGTTCTCAAAATGTTCACAAACCTCTCGCAGGTTTTAGCCATATGATTGCAAAAACAAAACACTTTAAAAAAAACGATAAGCAAGAAACTCTTTAGTTTTCAATATGACGTACGCTGTTGGATGATGACGTCATCTCCGTCTTGAGGCAACTGTTTGTTGTAGCCTCCATATCCAGGCTCTGTTCCGTACCAGGCATCCGAGTCTGACCACACGCCATATTCTAAGGGACGTTTCTCAGGGGGTGGGGGTGGAATTGGTTTGATACAGTTCTTGAAATAGCAACGTACAACCTACAGATGTCAAGAGTCTTAGTAAAGTCAACAGTGGATCAAAACAAGAACATTAATATTGACCTAACAACTCAAAATATCATCACTGTTTTACATAAAATGGGAAAGAAACAAAAAAGACCTAACTTAATCAGCCTTAACTGGATTTCATGCAGGTCCTCTGGTCGAATTGGAACTTGGAGATGTTAATTTTTTTTAAGGGAAGAAAACCGGAGAACCCTTTGAGCAAGGTACCAACAACAAGCTAGACCGGCATCTGGCAGCGAACCGGAATTAAACCCGGGCGGGGCCTTACTGGGGAAGGCGAGCGCTTTTACTAGCCCCTGCGCTATCCCTGCTCAATGACTGACGATGAAGCGATTTACTCACTTGCATGTCAATATTTCGGTCAACAAGTCCCACCGCTCCCTTTCCAGATACGATGTAAGTCAGTGCTTTAGTAAAGTTGTTGTAGTACCAGTCGCCATTTGACGCATTGTCTGGAGAGGGTATACCGCTGGACATGTTGACAAACTTGCCAGTTATAGATATCATATCTGGATCCTGTTTCATGGGGTGAGTCATCCAGATGAAGTCTTCGGCGTTAAATTCATAGAGTACCCCACTAAAACAGGAAACACGAGAAAAGAGATACAAGTATTAGCAAAAAGGGAGCATCAGCTGTGGTTAGCCACGACTGATCTCTTCTAGTCATACAACGGCAATTTTATGAGTACTGTATAAATACTGATGTGGTATCCCTGGCTATGGAACCTATGACGCAAGAGTGTGGAGGCTGAGATAACGAAATAAAGCTATATAGTTGGCAAAACCTGGTTTCAATCGCGTGGGATCGCGCAGGATCGCGCAAGATGGACTGAGAACTGTCAGCGGCCTCTGCAGCACTATCTTGCAGACAGGTCTAACAGCACACAACAGAAATAAACAGAGTCCCATCCAGATGAGAGTAGGAATAAATGATTCTACCGTTGTCACAAATCTTCCCTAACTGTTGGCCCTTTTTAAGCAAAAGACGAGCATCTCATTACGAGGTAACGATGACTACCATGCCGACGAGACTTGTACAACACAACAGTGTACTTTACAGCCCAACGATCCCAGTAAATTACTCTACTGCGTGAACACAGGCCCATTGTTGCAGAGTCGCTTTTTGTTATAGTTTCTATTAGATGGTTTACCAACAGTTCGACGCATTAATGAACAAGGCGCATCTACTATCGACAAGTTCTATATCCTTACGCAGCTGTACCTGTATGAAATGTTTGTGAGCTGGGGAGCGTCGTCAAAACTAAAATTGTAGTTTTGTCCCATAATTACGGTCGCCATCCAGCCTTGACTGTGAGTAAGCCTCATAAATTCCCAGGGAACTCGGCTTGTACCATGTTCATTTGTTAACAGAACGTCACGATAAAGCAGGGAACTTGGGAGCGCTTTGTTCCACGACATCCGGCGGAAACGCACCGTCGAGTCACACACACTTCCGGGAACGTGGCTTACACTTGCGTTGGGAGATTGAGAACAGTGATTTGGGGGAAGATTGGGGTTTAAAGGGACAATACTCCCTCCTCCTGTCAAACCTGAAGTGTAATTACAAAGCTTCATTAAAACCAGACATAGCGGCGAAACATTTTAAATCTAAGAAAATTTGCTGCTGTCTTTAAAGAAACACCAATTAACAATTAGATTATGAGTTCGAGATCGAGATTATGAGTTCGAGATGAGGTGATAGTTGATGAGGTCGAAGGCCGAATCAACTATCGCCTCATAGAAATCGAGAGCGAATAATCTAATTGTTTTAGTAGAATTCTGACTGAAATTGACGCAAATTAATAACGGTTTCCAATGATTTTCCAACGCATTATTGAACTTTACCCATAAACAAAGTTGCACGTATCGAGCTATCCTTGGCAAATTTACAGTTGTTTACGCGCGTACCCGCTTTTTCAATATTTTCAAGTTTTTAAAGTCAAGAAACCTTAAAAGTGCTTCTTTAAGTCCTCTCAGGAATTTAATTACCTGTTTACATCTAAAATTTCTTCCAAAACTTTGGAAACACTATAAAAACATCGCATTTCAAGGGCGACCGGCGGCCAACTGTACTCTAATGGCTGATAGTATACGAGTAGCTCAGCTAATCAGATTGCAGCATTTGCATTAGTATACTAGTAGAATTCTACTAATGAATATTAGAAATGAAAACTATAAATTCTCTAGTCTCTCTAAGACATTGGAGAGTTGCTTAAGTATGTAACGGTTGTAAATGCAGATGTATGATCATAATTGTCACGCATTTAACTTTGAGCTAGATGTAACTGGTCGTAAGGCATCAAATCAACTGAACACACGAAACAACTATTGCAAATTATAACACAACTAAAGCGAAGCGAGCGCTCTGATTAGTTAATCTAGCATCTACTATTTGCCCATGGGTGTATGCTGCTGACGTATTCAATAACTAAAGGAACTGGCGCGCGCTTTGTGATGTAGCTCAAGAAGACGACTTCAGTTGTTCAAATGTCTCAACGTTATGTTTTAAAACAGTGGTAAACGCCATAGCGTACACCATTGGGTTATGGATGCACAAGGGAGGTTGGCTAAGCACTCAAGAAGCTAGACGCTTTTTTCGTGCTTAGCAACCTCCCGCGTACATCCATAACTCAATAGTCCACGCTATCGCGTTTCCCATTTGTTAATTATAACGTGAATAAAAATAACAACTGACAGAAGGCGCGTGTAAAACCATTAAGCCAGCGGCTTCGCTCGGTCCTTGCTGCCGCGACCTCGGGCCAATATTCCCTAGTACGGCCCTCGTGCTCGGTTAGCAAGAGGTTACTATTTATCTCGACTTCATCAAAGATTACCTGTTAACGTTCCATCAAGATCTTCGAAGACGCCCTCGTGTTCCCATTTGAAGGCTGCCTTGTTTGGCGAGTTTATCAGCTGTGTTTTTTCGAATTTCGTGGTGAAGCCTCCCTGTCTCGCATGGCAGAACGAGCATCCACGAAGGGCAGCGCATGACGGCGCATCAAAGTTCACGAACGTTGTCCCAGAGACGGTGAGGAACGAAGATTGTGGTGCTACGAGCCCTCCTTGAGTGCACGCCGAGAGACCTTCGCTTACATCGCTATGTCCTACCACGAGAGAGTCCTTCACTAAAGGTCCATTTTCACCCCAAGGAGCGACTAGGTTGGTAAACTCAAGACCAGCTTCTTTGTTGTCTAGCACAGTGAAGTTAATTGTCTGAATAGCTCCACCGCTTGTGAGCTCAAAGCCTTTAAGGTTGTTGTAGGCAAGAAGCGTGTAGAACTTGGCGGGTGCGGATATTTTCGAGCCACAACTTCCTCCTTGCATCGGGAAGTACTCTCTAAAGATCCACACGCCGTACCTAACAGTTTGAAGTTACAGTGTTATAAACTTAGTTTACCATGTAAGCGTCAAAAATGAATGCTACAGATGAGAGACATGACATCAAAAAAGATTTTTACCTTCCGAAAGAATGAGCCGTGTTGTTCTGAAATTCTCCTAATGGTGCAAACTTTGGGCAGACAGACGTGGTGAACGAGGGACCCCCTGGGTGGGTAGGCAAATTGTACCAATATCCATGATGACTACCGCCAGCCGCCGCATTGTGACGGACTGGAAACAAGCAAAACATAAATTTACCGGAGAATCACATGGAAGCGAACGATCGCAAGCATTTAAATGTACATAAATTACATTGACGATGAACCTTACTCACTCGTGTTGTTCGGGTTTGTCACCCAGAATGCTGCTGGCGTGACATCAGTTGTCAGAAGTGTACTGGATGTCCGCACAGCAACACCCAAGTTGTACTGTATGGTGTTACCAGTTTCTATTCCATCCTCGATGAAGAATGCGTGACCCATGACATCGTGCGCAACGTTGTGTTCGACTAGTAACCCCGATATGCCATGTACTGTCACGGCACGGTTGAAGGTGTGATGGATTGCGCAGCCGCGGACGTAAGATCCTGTCACGTTACCACTCAGATGAAAATGAATTGGGTAGCGACCTGGAATGTGAAGGTAATTCATATCGTTTATATGAGATATCCACAATAATTATGGTCGAGGTAAAGGTACCTTTTAGGAATCATGCACCGCGGTCATACATGACATGATTACAATTCACGTGACCTTGAGTGTCCTTGACATGATTATTGTATAATCTGCTGCTAGATAACGTCAGAGGCGCTGATTTCGAAAATTCACCGTACGCTTGCGGCCAATCAGAAAAGAGCTAGCGAGTTTACTGTATAATAATACTGGTTCTTTCGTTCTTACTTGTCCTCAGAAACACTCCACACCTCTTTCAAAAATTCTCAAATCGATCTTTCGGAATGCAAAATTTAGTTATAAGGGTGCGTTTGGCTCGGATGAAGAAATAAGGGAAAATAACTGCTGGTTAAAAAGTGTATCCACTTAAATAATTCCCAAATATCTAGCAGTATAGCCCAATGCAGATGAAAAAAGAATTTTTAACCGATCTGCCATTGCATTAGATTGGGAAGTACAGTAAAATATTTGATGTTTTTCCGCATACCCAGTCTAAAGGCTTGTCCAGCTTTGCGCACCTCGATGTATGAAATTCTACCAATCACTAGCCCCTCACTCGGCATTTTCGGGTTGAGCATAATCTGGCTTCCAAACTGCTCGCTTGCCATTTCCTCACCATAGCGTCCCTGGAAACAGGTTTGAACTGCAAAAATACCCGGATCGAAACCATCGGGACATTCCGGAATGCTTTCTGTCCATTCGTCGTTTTCCGAACCTTCAACGACAACATTTCGAGTCAAAAGCCCGACCTCAGCGCGTGTTTCTATAATCCTTCCAGCGATGGTTTGAACAAGAGAAATGTGGCGGTATTTAACTGGTGGAGTGATGCCGATAGTTCGACCATCATTAGACACAAACGTTATGTTAAATTCTTCGTTTTCATTTTGGCTTCGACTTGTTGAGGCGAGTACCACTTGATTACCAATCTCCCAAGTCACTGCATGTTTTAAAACGAGCTGGTTATCACCTACGTATAGAATAAGAAATTAAATTAATCTGCGAGATTCAATCCTGCAAAGACTAGCACTACCTATGTACAGGTGTTTTTTTTTTTCGGGGGCGGGGGGGCTAGCTGTTTGAGATGGATGGAAACGAGATAAATTTTAAAGGAATACCATATGATTCCTATTGACTACGTGGCTTCGAAATTTAAGTTTGATTAAAACTTTACGAAGACAACGTTTAGCTGACGCAAACAAATTACTATATCATGCGATCAATATTTCTAATGTTTGTTCTTGCTACGGGATTAACAATGGCACTATTAAGTATTTCATTTATTCAGCGGCCTTTTAGTACTTTTTCTAATGAGTCATACATAAAGTTTAAATGGGTAATTATCGCTTACTTGAACATAAGGATAAAAAGCTGTTTTTGTATATTTTTTCTACAAACCTGGTAAAGCGGTCTTAGCTAAGTTTGTCCACGTGATCGGCACAACTTTACCATGCAGGTCCAAAGTCCCTTGCCTTACCGCTAAAACTTTAGTTCCAAATATGGGCAATCGCTTACTGTACATGTGACCATGCAGAACGATCTTAGCTTTGTGTTCAAATGGCCTTTCTTCGGTTCCAACCTGAAGTTTTCCGCCATCAGCAACGAGAATCTTTTCAGCATTTAGCGTGACGTCCTTCTCATCGAAAATTAACTCTCCACTAATAACCAAAATAGAGAAAACCGGGGTATCCATATCAAGAAGAATGGTTTGTCCTTTGGGTATCAGAACGAAGTTTCCTTTCCCAGGCGGACTCTTGTAACCCCAGGTGAACGGCGACGACCAAACATCGATGTACTGGAAATCCGCGAGATCCTGGGTCGCAATACCTCGGTTACCAACCTCCACCCGTACCTTGGTTTGTATCGTGCCTGTCCGCGGTCCTGTTGTACAGTGGATTTCGGTTTGAGAGAAGGAGGTTATCTTACAAGGGACTCCAGCGATTGTCACTTTGTTGTCGTCATCGCCTGCACTGAATCCTAGTTAGAAGACAAAACATTGTTGGGGAATTTAGGTAAGATTTTCATAAAAATTGCCAAGCCATCTGTCTTGATTTTAAACGATTTTATTTAAACGAAATCCGAAACTATAGGAGGAAAATAAAACCACCAAGATGTGTCCTGTCTGCTAACAAGTATACCAATTATTAACTACAATCCCAGATGAAAGAGTTGGGACACGAAACAAGTTCTCCCCTCCCCCTACTTTCAATGTTGATAATCCGGTGATTTTTTTTCCTTTTTTGTTCGAAAAAACGCGATATTTTCCAACATTGATTAGCGGGCAAGGGGTGTCCTAACTACTTTTGGCTGGGATTGTAGTTCTATGGAGGACTTCTCTGTATTATGTCCACGGCCGCCACCGTTTTCACTTACCATTTCCTTTTATGGTGAGCTGCACTCCACCTCCTGTTCCACCACGTGACGGACTTATTGACGTAATACGTGACGTAAGAGATTCTCGATAGGTGAACAACCCCGACCTGGATGACGTCACTTCATCTCTTCCGACTACGCTCACTGAACAAGCAATATCAGGGTTTCCAGTCTGTCCGGTATAAGCTGGAACTTCGCAGTATATTTCGTTTAATGAACTGTTAATGGTCGCACAAACGACATCACAGATCTTTACAGTGGTGGACGAATCACACCCGTGTCCTTTAACGGACACAACTCTTCCTCCTCCAAGCCCACAGTCATTCGGTGAGACACTGGCGAGAGCTATTTCGTATCCAAATGTGACAGCTTTAGATGTAGGGTAAGCAGATAAGCCTTTGCCTTTCACGTGTAGAATGATGCCATATATTCCTGCTGGTCTTTTGTCCAGGACGCAAGTCAAACTTGTTTCGCTGCTGGTCACAATACTGCAGGATCTGTTAGCAATTGTCACGTGCATGTCTGCTGTATCGGTACTGAACCCAGAACCGTAAATGGTGACGGTTTGTCCTCCTTTACCATGGGAAGGCGAAATTGACTTTACATATGGTGTCGTAAATGTTCGGTAAGCGTAACGGAGACGAGGAAAGTCTTTGCCGTTTGCTGTCACAATAACCTGAAAGACAATTTGACCATTCTTTTTGTAGCTGAATCATGGGAGGTTCCCTTGCTTTCTAGTTTTAATATAATATATTAGTCAATTCCCCCCACAGCGAAAAAAAGAACTGGCCTAAGTTAAGGAAAATTTGTAAACTTCTGACATACTTAAAAGAAAACACAAGTAACAAACGCTATGCTTCTCCCGCATAGTTTGTTTTTGGTAATGCGTGTAGGAGACCATAGAGAATCTACCACCTGACTCGTATTATTCAATGGGAACTGCATGCGATTCTAGCATACCTCAAATGATCCTGGGTCATGGGCAGAAGTCCTACATATCACTTCCGATGACGTAACTCGTACAATGGAACAAAAGTTAGCACCAATCTTCAAAGTGGTACGGCCAGGGACTGGGTCAAACCCACTTCCTTTGATTGACAGTTCAGTTCCACCCATGATGCTTCCTTCCGTCGGTGTTATCCTGGACAGGATAGCGAGGCTGTCAATCACTGGCGATGCCCCGGCTTCAAACATGGCGAATCCTTCAGCTGCTACATGAATTTTTATATCGTGTGTTCCCGCCACTACCGAGCTTACCCGACACGAGGCCGAGTACTCCGACGATGACGTTACTGTGCAGGAGGTGTTTCCGATCTTTATGTCCAAATCCGACGCTTTGCTCGGGAGTCCGGAACCGTATATGCGGATAGTGTTATCGACTCCGACAATAGCCGACGGTGTTACGGAATCTACTCGTGGAGTTTTGGCGGCTGAATAAGTGAACATGCAGTTGGAGGCACAGTAGCTTTCCACGCCATGGACTCCAACGACGACTGGAAGCGACTGCGGTGTACTGGTGGCGGCTGTTTGGCATTTGATCTGAGTATAGGTGGACCATACAATTTGACATGGAGCTCCGCCGATCTTTACGTCAGGATTAGGAAAGAAGCCATCTCCGTTGATAGTGAGTATCAAGCCACCCATCATGGAGCCTGTCTGTGGAGATACGGACTGTACTGTGGGTAGCAGGCTGAATGAAGCGTTTATGCTGTTCTCTATTTTAATGGCGGCATATCCTCTGTTATTCACTCGTATGGAGACTCTATGCGGTAGACCTGAGTGAAAAACAAAGAATGTTTAGAACACTGATTATCGTCAATAAAACCGTAAGTTTAAATTATGATATAAATCTTTAAAAAAGCTCAGTGGACCAAAAGAAATGAGACATGAGCAAACATGCGCATATAATCTTATCAGAATCCCTTAACCATCAATAACACAATAATTATAATTCTTCTTCTCAGACTTCATACAATTCGTATAACATCATACGGGGCATGGACTGTCAACTTACCAGCACTCAATTGGTTTCCCGTGGACACCACGCAAGTGACTTTATCCTCTGCAGAACTTTGAACCACACAGTCACTGGAGCCGATTTTGACCTCGTTCTGGCAATTAGCAAGTCCAAAACCTGTGCCTTTTATGGTGACGAGGGTTGCACTGGTTCCGTTGTTTGGCATAATTGACGTCACTTCCGGTGTACTACATTTCCAAAATGAGAAACTTAAGAAAGACGAGTTGTTTGGTAATGCAGGGTCTGAAGAAGGGCATTGTGGGATAGCCTTAGTCACGCTCGACTGACAATCAGAGGAACTAGAATTCGTGGCCTTCACAGCTGATAAGTTATAGGGCGCCTCAACTCCTCCAACCAACACCTTAACGTCATGGGACTTGGTGTTGAAGTCATTCACGATCACTTTTCCTTTCATGACAATAGCTCCATAAGGGTCCACCACACCGCTTGAATAGAAATACGTTCCTGGCATGTTAAACTGCTGACTATAGTTACCGCTTCCACTGCGGGCACTCTTGAACCCTTTTCCGTCATATCCTGAGGTAGACGAGTCACGTGTCTGCTGCACACCAAAGAGAAGGCCAGATAGCTCAGGACTCGTCCATCTCCACTAAAACAAAAATTACTTCATCGATAAATTATTCATAAATATTAAATATTTCGTCCATTATCATTTACTTTAATGGTGTGGTATTCCAAATTTTAGGTAATGTACCGTTTGCCGTCTTCACCAGAATTCTCATCAACACCTCAACACGCTGCCGTTACAATGTTGGCTTCTCCGAAACAAAACATACACTGTAGGAATGAATGGAATTGTCAAGAACAGTCAAGACGTATCTTTGTTGTACTCAACAAAAGCTTTCAAAAAGTGTCACTGAGCCGTCACTGGTTCAATGAGACTCGAACTGAAGGTTTAGTTGGGGTAAGGCGCGCGAGCCGCAAAAACAAGCGGAGAAACCGCGTGGGGCCCAGGCCACTCTGAGCTTCCCGCTCGTTTTTGTACATCACGCCGCTCTACACGGCCTTCTACCAACTAAACCACCAGCTTCGCTTTGAGTTTGACTAGACTGGGTTGATATGTTTACACTGTGTTTCCATTGCTTTATTGCGCTTCTTCCAGCTTTAACGGCTTGCTACATGTTTAGCTTACTTCAATCATAAAGAAGCAATTTTAGTTTGCAATCAGTGCTTCGTTAGTCTTTTAAGAAGAAGTTCTGCTACATCATTGACTTCAAAACAGTTTCACAGTAGTACCTGGACCGAGTCGCCAGCGTTTATAACAATGGTCTGAGGATTCCAGGCGTAACCAATACGATACTCTGAGGAAAAAATCACATCTCAAAATTACAGTTCAAATACTGTCTATGAAGAACTTTTAAGGCGACAAAATCTCATTGCGAGAAACAGAGTCAACGGATATAATCCTCGGACACAAAAAGGCAATCGCTCAAGCGAGCTAAGAAACTGAAATTGGGAAAGAAAGTCAGCTTCCCTCGACTAATAATCTGTCCAAATTCAGTTAAACTGGACCTGCGCAATTTGTTTATCCCTACGTCGCTAACGTTTCGCATTATATCCTAATTGCTTGAGCTAAAAGTCTAAACTGTTACCCGGGTGGATTCCAGTGTTGTCCACACTGTGAACTGCTGAGGATGCTTCCGTCCTGCACATGATGTTTGTGCCTCTACTCGACAGGACATTGCAGGGGACACCGCCAACATGTACTGCAATTGCTGAAGTGTTATCACTGAATCCCCGACCAACAAGAGTCAGAACTGTTCCTCCAAACACTGAGCCGTGCTCAGGAGAGATGCTACTCACATACAAGATGTATTTATACTGTGGAGGTCTGGAACGCAAGCCGGCTTCTACAGCACACCCGATGCCATCTACACATACCAGCACGTCATATATCCCAGGAGCATTAGCAGGAGTGGTACATTTTATAAGTACGTCAGAGTACATAGTCACTTTACATGGTTGAGGACCTATGTTTACTGTCCCTTGATGGGAACCAAATCCTGTCCCGTGGACCATTAACTGTTCTCCTCCACTAACACTGCCTTCTGAGGTACTCAGTGATGACACTACCGGGGTCATTTCAGAGTTGTACCAGAACGCGTTCAACATCGATCCAACTTCACCCGCGACCGCGACATTGACACTTGCGTTACTGGTGTCGTGAGATGTCGTGACACAAGATATTTCTGTCATGGTGACGTTAACTATGTCACAGATGGAGTCGCCGATTGTCACACTGTTATCATCAGGTGTCACGTCAAATCCGCTCCCTGATATAGTAACAAGCGTTCCTCCTCCAACACTTCCCCTGGCTGGTTTGATACCGCTTACTCTTACTTCATAAGTGAAACTGATTGGTCTACTTGATGGCGTTGCAAATCCTTTATTTCCAATTTTCATGACAACATCATGCGATCCGCCAATTGACTGACCAGCGGTACACTTAACTATAGTTTCATTAGCACTTGTCACATGACAGGTGGTTCCACCAATGGTGACATTTACTTCCTGCATATTGGAGCTGTAGCCACTTCCGGTGAGTGTAATTTCGGTTCCGGCGGTTCCCCTATGTGGTGATATCGAGGTGAGAGTTGGAGTATCCGGGGGTGAAAATGTAAAGGAACAATTTCTTTTGGAACAGCTCGATGGAATATTGTTAAGCGTGACTGTCACCTAAAATAAATGTAACAAATATCTTGGAATGGAACAATCTAACGGCCTTCACAAGGCAAACTTCAGTTTGCAAACTCGTGTTGGCAAACGTCAAAAAGTTGGCAAACTCGAGCGTTCACACGTCAAACTCGCGTCCAATCCCAGCACTCGCTAAATTCGCAAATTTGCGCAACATGGCCGACGTAGTGCAGTGGCACTCACGAAGAGTTGCCGCTTGGCTTGGTCCTGTTGCATGTTAATCGCCAAAGATGAAACAGAAAACGCTGGAATATTATAAAGGTTTGCACGAAACTGTATATCAGTAGAAATCTGTCCCGTGTGGCGTACAACACAGTCGTCCAAGAGCTTCTTCTCTTTGTTTTTTTTCTGTCGTTATACCCTGCAGACTTAAGGCTCCACAGATCTGGACAATTCTAAACTTCGTCGATGAATTCAAAAGTTGCACGTTCGTTTTCACGTCCGTCCGCCATTTTGTGAAGTGTCACGCGAATCACGTGAACAGAGCGCGTGTTTTGATTGGTTGACAGTCACCAACACACGTTTTCAAACCGTTCACACGTCAAATACGAGTTTATCAACACGATGAAATTGGTGAAAAATTTGGGGAGAATAGAGACAAGTTCTATTTGTCGCCAACTGTTAGCCAACGTGTTTGCCGACTGTTTTTGTGCCGTTCACACACAAACCAACTTGAGTTTGCCAACACGAGTTTGCCAACACGAGTTTGCCAACACGAGTTTGCCAACTTTAGTTTGCTGTGTGAAGGCCGCTTAAGTGTCACTAACATAAATCCTGAAACCTGATCGCAAAAACATTGTGGCTTTATAGAAATTTCTTTTCCGTCAGATTGTCAGCTCAAACCTAAACCTAAACGTTACAAGCATTCAGTTACAAGAAATGCTTAACTGTTAATCAGAGTCCGATATTATGCCTTTCTCGACTAGTTGGCTGTTTTGACTTTGTCCCCTGGTTGGTTCCTACGCTCTTTGTGCTGTTGTAATCAGCCAGACGAGAAATGACCCTTTTCTTAACGTTTTAATGTAAATCTAAGACGGCCCCATATAGACTGTTTCATACCTGTGCCTCGATTTCTGCCACTCGCAACATGTCACCTGGTATCGGTCTTAGGAACAGTCCTCCGTCATCGATTGTGACAGCTTTCATTGACACGTTGTTTCCTGTCAAACCGGTCCCATTAACTGTTATGGCTGGTTGATCTCCTCCTGTTGTGGCCCATTCCACTGTCCAGTTATACGACGCGCATGTACCAACACGGCTGACGCTGACCTTACCAATGTTGAAATTGTTTTCGAGAATGGACTTGAACTCGTCTGCAGATACGTTAGCAGGGATATCTAGAAACAGAATGGGAAACATTTAAATTTAGAGATCTCCATCACATTATACCAAAATAATAATCTGCGTCAACACTGTATTGTCTACTGAGCGCTTATTACATGCTGTTGCAGTTTTCTAGATCTTGTCTTCACAAAAAATATCAACAGAACATAATGAAAACTTAGCAGATGCAACACGCTCCGCAAAGTTAGAAGGTGGTTTCCACCGTTACTGTTTATGTTGGTCGTGTAACTAACTCATTGAATGACAAAATGTTTTTCCAGTCAAAGCACCATTGTCTTGGATATACTACAATATTTAAGCTCGAGAACGTACCTTTAACTTTTTCATTTTCCAAGAAGATATCAAACGTTCCACCAACTGGAGGAGTTGAAGCTTGATCACGTGATACGACAATATTGCAGCTATCCGACCCGTTGATTGGTCTAAATATCGCCTGGTCAGATGTAGCGTTACCACCGACCACGGTGGCTTCTGCAATATGTAGGAGTTCGATCCCAGTCCCACAAGAAGCGGGAGTTAGCGAGACAGACCAAGCTCTTGGTCCTAGGCTCTGCACGGTCACATCATCGAGTATGTTATCCCCAGGCTCGGCTGCAGGAAGCAGTCTTTGAACTTGAACAAACAAAATGAAATATTTAAAGTGAGTCTTGAAGAAGCGAACAATAACAAAAGCAATTAATGTATGAAAAACCCTACCCTTTACAGGGTCCCTCCAGATGAAAACGTCGTCGATATAAAGGTCCACGCCTGAATCACGTGTCACGCTGATAACCTCCACGTAAACCTTAAAGCGTAAGTCGACTTTGATATAAGCGTCATGTAGGATCTCATCGTAAACATTCAGGCACAGCGAATTCCATTTCTCGTCCGGGATAGGAACAATACTATACTTCCGCCATAATCGCCGGTCGGAACCGGATTCGTCTGTGTATGATACACGAACACTGATGTGGTCCTTCATCTTTCCTTTGTATGAAAAACAGAGCTGCCAAACAACAAACAAACAGCAAAGATTAGGGCTGGTAAACGTTGATATGAAATGTGACAAGTTTGGTATCGGATTTGATACAGAGCTTCTCAAACTCATTAATTATTCATACAGCTCTTACCCAACCAGAGCATATTATTCTGGTCAGGTGGATGGGTTTAGAAACCCAATGAAAAACGAGTTGAAAACACGGCCGTGTTGAAACGATTTCAAACAAGGATGCAAATTTCCCCAATCCACATATTGATAAAGCAAGAAAAACACATGACGATAAGCAACTTTATCTAATAACACATTTTACAAAATAAACTTTGAACCTAAATTATTTACTGTTCACGTGAAATGCAACGGTCCAAAGCAGACAGGGTAATTCTTTTTCTCAGTTAAATTCTCGCTCAAAAGTAACTTACTCGTCGTTTGGTTCGCCTTCAACCACGCTGTAAACTTCCGACCTAAAATGGCACTGACGTTCGAAGTTCTGAGGCGTACTGATTTATTATCTACCATACGTTATCTCGGCATAGCGCTGGACACACGCTCTTCTTCCTCTTCGCGAGGCTAAGGAGGTTTAAATCTGCACTCTGCCATTTGCTTCACGAAGCAACGTGTTCGCTCAGAACTGACAAACAGCTAGGTTACGCGACACTGATGATTATTAAAAACTGGGTCATTGTATAATGTAATTCAAGGAGTTTGATTGGCTTAGTGGCATGGTGTACGAGCCATTATACCATGCCCTACAAATATGGTAAGCGTACGCGTGGATTTTTGAGGGCGTTTTTATTCCCATTTCAGTCTAGTTTTCCACGATTATGAGGGGTTTTTAATAAAACAATTATTCCACTCGCGCTTGTTGGATATTAGATGATTTTTGCCAATTCTTGGCGCCTCGTTGGCTATCTATCATCTCATATCCAACGCGCGCTTGTGGAATAACTGTTAAATATTCAACAATTGCCAGAGCATAGCAAATAGGTGATAGAATCACATTTTCACGTCTTAAATATAATATTTGAATTGAAAAGACTTATTCAACTGATAATTTAAACTAACTTTCTTTGTTGGAGAAGTAATTTTAAAAACTCGTGCTTCGGGTTTCATCAGGTTTCCAAACGCGAGAAAACATTTGAAACCAAGAGGCCTGCGGCCTCGTGGTTTTATTGTTTTCGAGCGCATTCGGTTTTGAAACATTACTAGAAAGAACACATGATTGAAACCACTTTTTGCATTTTTTTAATACACAGGTCCTAGTCCTTGGAGAACCAAAAATGGTTTGCAATTTTTGCACCATTTATAGCCAGAGTTCAGTTATTTTAATCTCGTCTGGTATGGATGACATACAGTTACTGAGGCCCGGTTCAAACGTCGAACTTAACATGCGCCAAACCTTATACATGTACCAATTTGGGTCTACCTAAGTAATTAAGTTCGGCAGTTGATTCAAACGTCGAACCAAATTTAGTCGAACTTAATTGCAAAAATAAATGAGACAATATTGCAAGCAGCGGTTATTGCAGACCAAAATGGCGGACAATGTGGGAAAGACAAATGATGGAATTGAAGAGCTAGCTTTTTTGACTTGCTTTTCTTGCAAGTGCAATCAGGAGGGTAGAACAAGTTGAAGGTTACACTAGGTGCAGTTAGCATTTAACAACCGAAGACGATGGTTGAAATTTGGTTTGCGTTCTATTATCGCTCATTCCCAAAGGTACATCATAGTTCAAATGTGACAGAGCTCGTCCACTTCGTTTCTGGCGTCGGTTTCTTTAAGACTCATTTAATTTTGTCATTTTCTCTCAAAAACATGACTCGCAGTACGCTACCGAACTGCCTGCTCTCCAATTCGCCACTCTCGCCGTCTTCAAATACGGAAAACGGGATACAAAAGTGAGTAATGCACATCAAGCAAGAATACTTCGTGCTATCGAAGCAAGAGGAACACGTATCTTCCAGCTCTTCCCGCAAGCTGTGTACGCAGCTTCACAGGTGCCGAATCTAATTATAAGGCGCATGTAAAGTTCGACGTTTGAACCGAGCCTAAGACTACTAGTTACGCATCAGTTTCAAGGCAAGATAAAGCTTTACTGTGAATCTCAAAACTCATCCACGACAAGTAACAACATTTCAAACGACATAAGACACGATGAAGTCTTAATCTCAGCATTGCTAAGTGACAACTCGCCTCACTCGCGATTGTGCCTCGTGTTGCTGAGAATTCGTCAAGTTATGAAAAGAGAGATCCACTTCTTTTTCGTCGTTTTTTTAATCTTCAGCAGAAGCATATCACACAATGCAAGTGATATGCTTCTGCCTTCAGTGATTGTAATTGGGAACAAACACGAACCTGTTGGTATCTTGCTACATCGTAGCCTTCTAAGACTCTCCCCCACATATCCCTGGTCTGCCCGCCAGAGAATATATATTGAGGATTCTTCAAGGAGAACCGACCACAGTAAGGTTCAGATCTGAACACTCTTTCGCCCAATTCAAGGCCCTGGGACGAACTCTCAAATCCGTTATAATAGTAGGCTTGTCCGGGTGGAGTCTGGTACTTGCAGTACCAGCTTGTCATGTTTTGTAGTTGTTGTTGGATGTCATTATCTGAGGCGTCGATATGAATGTTTTCTGATGTTCTCCCAGCCAGGGACAGCTTGAACCAGTAGTTACCAGGAACACCTTGTTAAAGTGAACAGAAACTCCGTCAACACATTGAATTAAAACAATCGTCGGTAAAAAATAGCTCTAGACAAGTCTGAGGCGGCACTTTGTCTCGGCCAATAGACTCTTAATGTCTTTAGAGCTAGACCTTTCAGATTTGAACAAATTCAGATTCAATTTACTCTGTTATAATGCATACATGTACATATTTGATGTACAGATCGATTTGTGTTAAAACCAAAACCAAAACAATCACAAACCAATTAGAGCTATTTAACCAATCTCAAACCTTAGTATTGCAAAAAAAAACCAAACCAAAGTAATTGTCTGATAACTTTCGACACTCAGTAGAAAACCGTTCTATCTAAATGTAGCTCCGACGACTCCAAATGTAAAACTGTACAATCCAAACAATCGTAGAACCTTGAAAAATCAAGGCTAAGCATCTGCAATGTCTTAGTAAAAACGAACAACGAACAACGAGATGTAAAAAGAAATTTACGTGAAACTGTATTAACAAGGAGGTTCGCAGTACTGTATTTTCTGTTTGTTGTACGGTCTCGTATCAAGGTCCTAATGGCTCCCCACCTCAGCGTAGGCTGCCGCGGACGAAGAAGCCGGCTCTGTATACGACACTTATGTCTACATTTTACCTTTCTGTAAGCGTGTGATCTTAACCGACGTCATATCGGATGCCACAGAGTTATAAAACAGCATTCGGGTTTCTTCAGGATTTTTGAAGTAGAAGGTAACTCTATAAGCTGCGGAGTTTTCGCTCTTGATGAGCTCTGTCACATTTACGTTGCCTTGCATCCTGACACTTGTAAGATTGTTGAGTGCTTGTTGAAGCGTCTCAGCGGTCAGATTGATCATTGGCATTGAAGTAGTGTTCACTCCTTTGTAGCTTAGAGAAAACAACTCGCTGCAAACAGTAATATTTCCTATCAAATATAAAACAATCCCGTATTAACATGAATCTGTAACTTTGATCCTGTTACTTTCGCGTTACATTCACTAACATGTATGGGTACGAATGAAGTTGTTGTTGATGATATTGTTGTTGTTCACTTTCCCGTGGTGTAACTACTCAGCCTTTCTGAACGATTTTCTAACATCCAATTTAATGTGTTGATTCTGAAGTTTTTCTTTCCGTGTAATTGCGCTTTCTGCGCCAGTTACAAATCGATCCAAGACCTAACTTGTGAAACTTTGCCTCCAACCAAAGCGAATTCTTTCACCAGTCTTGTTTCACAGTAGTCGCGATTTTCAGTGCGTTTCTTCTTCAAACAAAATGGAAATGTGCAACTTACCTTGACTTTGGTTACATGGTGTCACCTCTATTTCTTGGACTTCAAACATTTTCCCGTCATCCCAGCTAGAAATGTTGATTATCTAAAAAGATATAGATGATGATAATATGTTATTTTTATGTGAAATCCTCCAATATTTTTAGTTTACGAGAGTTCACCATTTTTCAGGTATAACAAGCATTGATTCTGCACAACTCTCGTGACATCGTCCATTAGAACTGTTTAACAACAGTTAAAAGCAACCATACGTGTTTCTACATGTATGTTAGATATCTTTACTTGAAAACTGTCGGCATGCCGGTATAAATAAATTGGAGCGAGGCTGAATAGTTAGTAGAGACCTTAAAGGCGGTGGCAAACGAAAAAACATTGTTGCGGAAACATTGTTGCTCATGATGTTTCCTTGCGCGCACAAACTGGGAAACATTTGTTGCGGACACAAAATGTTTCTGAACAAAATCAGAAACAGTTTTTGTGTCCGCAACTACAAATGTTGTGCGCGCGGGCAAACGGGGAAACATTTGCGTCGGCAACAATGCGTCCGCAGCAATGTGTCCTCGTTTGCCAGGGCCTCAAGATCGAGGTTTGGCAATCTTACCACAAACGGCAAGCCGCGGTTTGCGGTTAGCGGTTTAACGTTAGCCGTCTGCCAATATTTGGGACTAAGATTCGCGGGTTAAAGAGCAAGCTGCAATGTTTGTTTTCATTCGTTCGTTCACTTCCGTTTTAGCTGAGAAATCATCTTCAAAATTAGGTTTCCATGAAAAAGAATTCCATAGCTAATAAGCGAAATAGTTTTTAAAAGTAGTATTTTCTCTCAAACGTGGGATTGTAATGTTTTAGGGTGAAAAAAACCTCGCGGTAAATCACTTACCGCAAGAAAGTGGTTTGACGTACAAACGTGAACCTCAAAGTGCAAGCCTCACGCCAACGCATTGGTCAAGTGACTTCTTGAGGTTCGCAGCTCGCGGGAAATGCTGAGAAACCTTGATCTTAATATCTCTAGAGAGACACCACGTTAAATATCTTCTTCATTTAGAAGGAAGCTATTCATAATGTTGTCAGAAGATTTTGAATCAAGACTTACTTGAACTTCTGGATGTTTTATTGAGTTAACAAGAATTTCCTGTTTTTCGTTCACTGCCGAACCAGTCTGTGAGTTCACGTAACGTGTTTTCTGCAATTTAACTCCAATCATCACGTGACTTTTCCCGCCATCCTGTACGTGCAGAGCCTCGATGTAGTAACGCTGTCCTTTCCTCAGAGAGAAAGCCGCTGATTTCTGTTCAGGAAACGCAGACCAGCTTGTTGATGGCTTAAGACAGGATGCAATTTTCAACTGGGAAAAAGAAATCGAAAATATGGGCT
>Ga0126343_10000175_pt1 | contig 20858 bp, 17 predicted proteins | sample Cyp2metagenome_FD_92531 | JGI IMG/M metagenome (GOLD analysis project Ga0126343, IMG submission 92531) | Coral microbial communities from Lord Howe Island, Old Settlement Bay, Australia - Cyphastrea 2 metagenome | ecosystem: Host-associated > Invertebrates > Cnidaria > Coral ...
ATTCTCATTCTCATTTAGGCGACTGAATAGCGGTATTTTTGCTGATTTTTTAATCAACTTTTGTCCGTATTTGAAATAACCAACGTCGTTTACCTGTAAGAATTGAACAATTAATGATCGAAAACCGGCGTTATGGAGTGTTTAATGAGAATCATTCTCTTCGTGCGTAAGCCCTGCACGACAGAGCTGAAAGCGACAGTCAACATCATCGGCAAGTGCTTTGAAACCAGACAACAGCATACCGCCGACGTCAAAGAGAAAATGACTATCCGGTTCGATGGTTTTCACCTCAAACAGAGTTACGCTTTTGTTCCAGAGGCAGGGTGAAACAGGGAAATTATTTCAGGACGGTTCCTTACTTAAAAAATAGTTGGCACCAGGGGGCCAGTTCTCGAATATGCAAATCAATAGTCACAGGTATCAACCCCTGTCTGTTAATACAGATGAGAGTGTCATCAGTCCTCAAAAGAATGGCCATGGTCCGTGTCCGGTGTGTAAACAACACTTCCCGGAGTTAAAACTCGGACCGTTCATTAAGCATCGCCATGGCTGCAAGGGGGATGTGAGCCACGGACTCGAAAGTCAAACGCCCCTGTTCAAACGTACATGTACGAGCAAAAACAAACTGCCCAACCAAAAAAACTGTCCATACCCACTCTACTCAAAAACTGTTGGGAGCATCAGCGATCTGACAAGTCATTTGCGTCGCCATGCGGGGAAGAGCCCTTACGAATGCCCACAATGCAACACGCGCTGCACCCAAAGAAATGATCTGATAAGGCACATGCGCTGCCACACGGGAGAGAAGCCCTATAAATGCGACCTATGCGATAAACACTTTGCCCTTAAAAGCGCCCTGACCATCCACCAGCGCATTCACACGGGTGAAAAGCCCTATGAATGCAATCTATGTGGTAAGTGCTTCACCGCCAGAAGCAATATGACAAAGCATCTATACCTTCACACGGGTGAGAAGCCCCACAAATGTAACCTGTGTGATAGACGCTTTGCCCTCAAAAGCACCCTGACCAACCACCAGCGCATTCACACGGGCAATAAGCCCCACAAATGCAACCTATGCAATAAACGCTTTGCCTTCAAAAGCAGCCTAGCCAACCACCGGCACATTCACACGGGTAAGAAGCCCCACAAATGTAACCTATGCGATAAATGCTTTGCCATGAAAGGCAACCTGACCAAGCACCTACACCTTCACAGAGGCGAGAAGCCCTACAAATGTAGCCTATGCAATAAATGCTTTACCGCTAAAGCCAGCCTAGCCAGGCACCTACACCGTCACACGGGCGAAAAGCCCCATAAATGCAACCTGTGTGATAAACGCTTTGCCACTAAAGACAGCCTGACCAGGCACCTATATCTTCACACGGGTGAGAAGCCCCATAAGTGTAACTTATGCGATAAATGCTTTGCCCTTAAACACAGCCTGACCGTACACCTGCGCCATCACGTGAGCAAGAAGCCCTGTCAGCCGACTCTCAAATTTTAGTCTGATTATCTGGCCAGATATTAACATTTCCGGACACCCTGTTTATCCTGCCTTGGCAATTTTTTGTTCGTACAGGTAGGTAAAGACGCTTTCGGCCACTGCATTATCCCGGCAATTCCCTTTACGGCTCACGCTGTCCCGACGTGAAAGAAACGTGAAGACCCGCACTACCACCATCAATCCTGCCATCACGCATATCACATACCAGCACTACTGCATCGAGCCCCAAGTGTTTGCCGAGGGTGGTACGACCACGGATAAAGTGAACGACAAAAGGTGCATAAAACTTGCGTCATGATGGCCGGCTGGATAGGATTGCGCTCATTTTATTTGTTTAATTCATAGGCAGCGGGCCTGGGCAGGTGAGCGTAAAATTGCCCGCAACGGTTGTCTGTGACCCTCAAGAGGCTCGGAAGTTTTTGGAAATTCACAAGTTAAGAAACGTGGCGATCATTGCCCACGTTGACCACGGCAAGACCACCCTGGTGGATAAACTGCTGCAACAGTCCGGCACCTTAAGCCGTAAAGACCAGGGAGCTGAGCGCATCATGGACTCCAATGACCAGGAAAAAGAGCGTGGCATCACCATCCTGGCCAAGAACACGGCCATCGAGTGGCAGGACTTCCACATTAATATTGTGGATACCCCGGGGCACGCCGACTTCGGTGGTGAGGTTGAGCGGGTGCTGTCCATGGTGGATTCAGTACTGCTGCTGGTCGATGCAGTGGACGGCCCCATGCCGCAAACTCGCTTTGTTACCCAAAAAGCTTTCGAGCAGGGCCTTAACCCGATTGTGGTCATCAACAAGGTGGATCGTCCCGGCGCTCGTCCGGACTGGGTTATGGATCAGGTGTTTGACCTGTTTGACCGGCTCGGTGCCACCGATGAGCAGCTGGACTTCCCGGTTATTTATGCTTCTGCCCTCAATGGCGTTGCCGGCCACGACCCGCACAGCCTGGCCGACGATATGACGCCGCTGTTTGAGATGATCACCGAGCAGGTTCCGGCACCGGCGGTTAACGTAGACGGCCCATTCCAGATGCAGATCAGTGCCCTGGACTACAACAGTTACGTGGGTGTTATCGGTATCGGGCGGATCACCCGGGGCATTCTCAAGCCCGGCCAGCAGATTGTGCTGGTCGACCGGGACAACAACCAGCGCAAGACCAAAATCCAGCAAGTGATGGGCCACCTGGGCCTTGAGCGGGTGGAAGTGGCTGAAGCCCGCGCCGGCGATATCGTCTGCATTACCGGTATCGACAAGCTCAATATCTCCGATACCCTGTGCGATCCGGAATGCCCGGAGATGCTGCCTTCACTGTCGGTGGACGAGCCAACGGTCAGCATGACCTTCCAGGTGAACGACTCACCTTTTGCCGGTCAGGACGGTAAGTTTGTCACCTCGCGCAACATCCGCGAACGTCTGGAACGGGAGCTGATTCACAACGTGGCCCTGCGCGTTGAGCAAGGTGACGATGCGGACAAGTTCAAGGTATCCGGTCGTGGCGAGCTGCACCTGTCGGTACTGATCGAAACCATGCGCCGCGAAGGCTTTGAGCTGGCGGTTTCACGGCCACAGGTGGTCATCAAAGAGATCGACGGCATTCGTCAGGAGCCTTACGAGCACGTTGTGGTGGATATTGAAGACCAGCACCAGGGTGCCGTGATGGAAGCCATGGGTCTGCGCCGTGCTGAGCTGAAAGACATGGTGCCCGATGGCAAAGGCCGTGTGCGCCTGGACTTCATTATGCCAGCCCGGGGCTTGATCGGTTTCCGCTCCCAGTTCCTGACCCTGACCTCCGGCAGCGGCATCCTGACCTCCATCTTTGATCACTACGGCGACATCAAAGAGGGCGATGTAGGCCAGCGCAACAACGGCGTGCTGATCTCCATGGTCAACGGTAAGGTGCTGGCTTATGCCCTGTTCAGTTTACAAGAGCGTGGTCGTTTGTTTGTTGACCCGAACGTGGACGTTTACGAAGGTCAGATTATCGGCCTGCACAGTCGCGATAATGACCTGACGGTGAACCCCACCAAGGCCAAACAGCTGACCAACGTGCGGGCTTCCGGCAGCGATGAAAACATCATCCTGACGCCACCCATTCGCCATACGCTGGAGCAGGCGCTGGAATTTATTGATGACGATGAGTTGGTGGAAGTGACGCCAAACTTTATCCGTCTGCGCAAAAAATTCCTGAAAGAGCACGAACGCAAGCGTGCCAGCCGCTCCAAGTAACGCGGTACACAACAGCCCCGTTCTTCGGACGGGGCTTTTTTGTCTGAGGCTGAAAACTCCCAAGGGGGAGTAAAAACGAGCATCGCTCTTTTATTCGCCTGTTCGCGATCAAAGAAACAACTATCCCCCCCGGCAAAGTTAATAATAAAATCCGCTGCAAATTTCTCCGGTTGAACAGCGGCACACCCGTGACACGTTTATACTGACTGGTCGGACAAATAAGCAAACCGGGCAGTGGCATCCGCCGTTGCCATAGCAGCATCTAACCGAGTTACACCGATGTACGATACCAAAAAACCTGAATTATTAGTCGTTAAAGATTCTGCACTGGGAAGCAGCCCCGACCGGGGAGTGCTGAGGATTATATTTGCCAAAAATGAGGTCGATGGGACGATAGGCCATCCCGATCATCTGAAGTTTCCCTCAGGAAGGATATGGATCAGTAAGGGATACGAAGAGATTGACCAAAAATACAAAGAAGGCGAACTGTTTATCCTGGATAATTACAGCCCCCTGGATGCTAACGAGCCGGGCTTTTCCGCGGATCATTACGATTACTGGTCAACCGCTTTTGCTACCAGGCCGTTGGAGGTTAACCAAATGCTGCCCGTGCTCGAGGCCGACTTGCCCGATATCAGTTCCGGGCGCGTCAGTCTTAGCCGGGATTTTCCCAGGGGGGCTTTTTTCATTCGGCGCAGCGGCGCAATTTACGGGCCATTTACGGCAGACTTTATTGATGGTGAGGTGATCTGCACACCTTACAGCAATCCCGGCCTGAGCATACCAAACCACTTTATCGTCAAGGTTGATGTCTGCACCGCTCAAGACAAAAAGGTTTACCTGACGCCAAACACCACGGCAGACAATCTGAGTTACACCGGATATATCCCATCCCTCACTCTTTTCGGCAAGACGCTGAAAGCCGACTGGGATGAGCTGGACTATATCCACGATACCCAGTTGATCACCTACTTTGCCAAAGGAAAACTTGGCAAAAATGCACCAATGTTGAGCCGCAAAGTGGCAGAAAACATCAAAACGTTCATCGCCGACCTGCAGAAAAAAGAAAAACTGACCGCCAATAGCGAGCGCATCAACCGACTCAGACAGGTACTTGATAAATACCTGGGCGGCAGCGGCAGCGTTGGCGAAGAGATTATTGATCAGTACCTGACAAGCCCCGAGGGCAAATCGTTCCTGACGGCGTACCTTTCCGATAATCCGGGAGTCGCCAGCAACTACTTGCCGGACCTTAACAACAAAAAGGAACAGCTGGAGAGCGAAATCAATGACCTGCTGGTAAGAAAGCAGAGAAAAGAGCAAGAGATCGAATCCAATATCAAACGGGAAAAAGACAAGGCAAAAAAGGCCATTGAGGAGATACGCGCCAAAAATGCCAAAGAGGTTGAGGAAGCGCAAAACCGGCAGTCACAAACACTGGGCGTTGAGATTGAGGAAAAAAAACAAGAGCTTCACGACCTGACAAAAAAAACCGCTGACGCCCTGAATAAATTGAACCTTATTAATGATATTGACGAACTCAAGGGTGAGGTGAACTTTCTTGAGCGTCAGAAACGGAATCTGGACGATGCGGTCAAAGCCCGTGAAGCGAAACTGAACAGCCCGGATCTGCCGAGAGAGCTGACCGAAATAAAAACCCTGCTCGACCTGTTGCAAGGGCACTCATACGCCACAGAGGCGAAAAAAACCAAACCACCCGTGACGAAAATGATCTCTGTGCAACCTGACAGTGGTGCCCAGATTATTCAGTCCATGGTGGAAACCTTTGAACAAAAAGGCCGGCCTTTCTCTTTTGAAGAGATGGCCAACTTGCTGATTACCGTGCAGCAATCGTTCCTGACCGTGTTTAAAGGAGCGCCCGGCTCGGGCAAAACGTCAACCGCCATCCGCCTGGCGCAAGCTTATCAACTGCAAGAAAACGACCTGGTCAGCGAGCACTTTCTCAATATTCCGGTCAGCCGCGGCTGGGTCTCAGGCCGTGACTTGATCGGTTTTTACAACAGTCTGAAAGGCACTTACCAACCAGCCAAAACCGGCTTGTACCAGTTTCTCCAGCACAGCCAGGAGGAAAAGGTACTCAGGCTGGTATTGCTCGATGAGGCTAATCTCAGCCCCATTGAACACTACTGGTCTGACTTTCTTGCCATGTGCGATATTGAGTGCCGCCACCGCAGCCTGGACACTGGTGCGCCGGGCGAGGATCGCTTTTTGTCGGCAGCGGGCAACCTGCGCTTTATTGCCACCATCAACAACGATCATACGACAGAGCCTTTGTCACCAAGACTGTGCGACCGTGTTCCAGTAATTTCCATGGATATCCCCCATATGCCCACGGAACAGGAGTTTGGCTCTCTGGTGCTTGACGGGGCAGTGCCTTTTGAGCAACTGGAAGCGCACTTCGGCTTACCCGGTGAGCTGGCCGAAGATGCCCCGCCGGTACTTGCCGGTTGTTATGACATTCTGGAAACGCGCGACCCTCAGTTTGGCAACCCCATTCTTATCAGCCACAGAAAACGCAATGCCATGCTCGCCTACTACGAAGTGGCTTGCCGTTATCTGGACCGTAAAGATGCCGCCGACTTTGCCCTGGCCCAGCACGCCATTCCGTTGATTAACGGCTATGGCAAACCGTTCCAGAAACGCCTTGAGACACTGCGGGATCACGCGGCACAAAACAACCTGGTCAGAACTTCCCTACTGATAGACGACATAATAGCCAGCGGTGACAACTATGCCGGAACCTATTCATTCTATTAAGAGGCCGGTATGGAGCTGGAAATTAAAATATTAAACGGCACCAGACAGGGAACACGGTTTTCGCTGCCCATGGGCAGCGGGCATGCCGACGACACCCCGACGGCCATGCCCTATGTGCTGGAAACCGAAGCCCTGGCTTTTTTTGTCCGGGCTGACCGTGCCTGCGAAACGCTGTCGCTGTGCATTGGTGAGCGCACACTGCCCTTCACTCCACGGCGTATAGACGAACCTTACGAATTTGAACTGTTTCCTGCCTACCGTGAAGGCAGCAAGCGCGAAGCACTGTTTTTCAACTATTTCGGGGTGGTGAAATTTTCTCTCAAACTGGGGATTGATGAGCAGGCAGAGTATGTTGATACCGCGCCTCTTGAAGTCCTGGCCCGCCAAGCAACGGCCACTCAGGCCGAGCGCATGGTGAGTTTTATTCTTGCTGAGACGCAAAGCGATCTCTGCGAGCACCATAGCGCCTCCCGCTTCCAGAGTGGCTCTGTCGGGCGTGGTGAACCGTTGAATCAACTGGTGGAGCAGTTACAGGACAGTATCCGGACATTTGAAGAAGTCGCCCCGCACATTCTTGCCAGACCCATGCGCGCACTCACCTCTGACCTGGCCCTGAGCAGTGGCTTGCTGGCGGAAGTGCAAAGTGACCAGGGCATGGCCTGGCTGATGGATAACCTGTCAGTGCTTGAGAAAACAGAAGACTATTGTCGTTCACATCTCAGTGTTGATGGCCAACTTTATTACGCCACCGAAGTTCTGGCTCCAGTGGTACGGGAGCATACTGACATCTATGAAAATCAGGTTCTGGTGGGTTTTCTGGAGATGTTATGGCGCTTCACTGCCGACCTGCTTGAGCACTGTACCCCGACTACACCAAGCTCCCGGCACAATGCTCACGAGGGTTATGTGAGCTTTTTTACCTGCATGAAGGACTGGATTCGCCAGGTAAGCAGTCAGCAACTGACCGTCGTCAGAGAGTGTCAGGAGCGACTGACCGTCCTTCGTCGCCAGTTTATGAGGCACTTGCCAGTACGTCAGCGTGAAGACGCCATACCACGGATTACGGCCAAGGTTCGCGGTAACCGGGACTATCTGACCCTGTTCAGGATGATTATCCAGTGGCATCAGGGCAACCGTCCGGACTGGGATTCCCAGCAACTTTTTTTGGCCATCGACTCCATGCCTGACCTTTTTGAGTACTACTCACTGGCACGGATTCGGCAGTGGTTGTTGAGCAAAGGCCGACCGCAAGGCCCAAAAGGCATCAACCAGTCCCAGTGGCAGACCCGGATCAACAACCTGGAACTGAGCCTGAGCTATGAACCGAAGTTCTGGATGGTAGGCAATTCCCGGGCGGGACAGATCATCAATACGGAAAACCGGTCGGTGGATGAAGCGAAAAACAACTGGGTCGGGCGCGTCAGGGAGTATGAATACGCCCGGCGGTCGCCGGATTTTACCATTGAAGTGAGAAGCGACGGGGAGCTGCTGGGGCTATTGGTCATGGATGCGAAATACACGACCATGGATTTGGCTTTCAAGCACTATTTACCTGAATGCACCATGAAGTACATCCATGGCATCGCCCGGGCGGATGCCAGAACAAACGACAGAAATATAGTAAAAGCGATGGTCATTCTGTACGCCGATGGGTTTGATGAGTTTATGGACTTCCACGCGGCACCTTACGATGCTTATGGCGAAAACACCCAGTTACCGATACTCGGGGCACAGGCGTTGTCATTAAAAACCCCCAATCAAGCTGGCGGGCGCAGCCTGGAAATGCTGCTGGACAGGTTGCTGTCGCTGTTCCTCAATGAGAGGTGTTGACAGTGCTCGTCGAACGAAGCAGCCCCCACCGTAGCCGCCTGGCGGCCTGGTGATGGGCGCGTGTCATCGTAAGAAGCCCCACTACCCTTCCCTGTCTGATTTTTAGAGGACCACGGTAAGTTATCCAACCGTTCAGCTTGGTGAGGATGCCAGATCCGGTAATTTTGCTCGGGGCAAGTCAACGTTGGGCAGGTCAACGCTGGGGTCAGCACTGGGCAGGTCGGCACTGGGCAAGTTAGCATCCGTCAGGTTAGCGCCAGCCAGGTTGGCATCGGCCAGATTGGCATCGGTCAGGTCGGCGCCGGTCAGATCGGTTCCGCGCAGGTCGGCACCGCTCAGGCTGGTACCACTCAGGTCAGCACCGCGCAGGTCAGCACCGGTCAGGGTAGCGCCACGCAGATCAACCCCACGCAGGTTAGCCCCGCGCAAATCAACACCGCGCAGGTTCGTCCCACGCAGGTCAGTCCCATGCAGATGGGCACGACCCAGATCAGCACCGCTCAGATTAGCGCCATGCAGGTTAGCGCCATGCAGGTTAGCCCCACGCAGGTCAGCCCCACACAAATCAGCGCGGGACAGATCAGCGTTGGTCAGACCGGCGCGAGACAGGTCAGTTCCACGCAGGTTAGCGCCACTGAGGTCAGCACCGCACAGATCAGCCCCGCGCAGGTCAGTCCCATGCAGGTCGGCGCGAGTCAGGTTGGAACCTGGTGCTGTGTAAGCCTGCCTCAGTGCCAGTGGCTGCGGTGGCGTAATGTCCACACTTGCGGCTACACCTCCCGTTGTGCCTTCAGCAACAATACTGGATGGTGGCTGCATTTGAACCTGCTCTTGTATTGGCTGTGGTGCTGGTACTGGTGCTGGTACCGGTGCAGGTGCACCTCTGTTTGCTTGCCCTTGTGAAGGCTGTGCACTGGCGACTGGAATGCCCCTGCCGTTATTGCCAGTGCCTGGCAAAGTGGTTTCTCTGCCACTATTCGTGTTGACGAAATTATGTATTGGGCGCATTGATTTGTTCCATAGGGTGACTGACAGGAATCCCCAAACGACTTGATTTGCGGGGATGCAAGGTCCGGTAATTTTGTTTCGGTCAGATCAGCGTCGATGGTTGTGTTGCGGTCAGGTCAACATCAGCCAGGTCAGCATCGGTAAAGTTAGCGGCCTGACTGGTCGGAACCGATCAGGTCGGCCCCGCGCAGGTTAGTGCGGGACGGGTTAGCCTCATACAGAGTGGTGAAGTGAGCCTGTTATACGTATGGTTAAGCCAAAAGAAAATAAGTGGTTGTTCGATAGCCGGTGCATAGTTTACTGGTTGCACTGACAACTTGGCGCACTAGTATCCCCGTAATACCCTGACTTTCTTTATGGAAATTTCCGGACAATCCCGTAATTTGTGCACTGCTTGGACTGGTGCCAAAACAAACGACAAACACATAATAAAAGCGAAAGTCATTGGGTGTAACGACGGGTTTGACCGACGCTCGTCCCTGACCAACAGAGGCTACATGGGTGGCAAAAACGGATTACCCGGATATGGGTAGTAGGCAATAAACAGTGCAATGCCCCCACCAATGGCAAAACTGGCGAAAATGGAGTAAACGGGCGAGGTAATCCAGAACTTCAGCCAGGGAGGCATACCGGTCTTTTGTTGGGAGAATTGCTCACCCCCGGCAGGAATACCGTAGGTCTGGCGGATTTCGTCCCGATCGTGCCTGGTCAGTCGGACTTTGGGCACTCGCCTGCCCAGCCCCCGGCTCATGGCAGGCAAATGCCCTGCTCCCGTTCTTGCGGTGGTGATAAAACCGCTGTCTGTCGGTGTGGTCAGCATAACAATCGGTTGCAGCCCGGTGTCGTGGTAAAAGCCCGGAAGCATCACAAAGTGATTGCTGCTGTCATCCAACATAACCGGCGGTGGCAAAGGCAGATCAGCCGGTTGTGGACTTAGCAATCTGAGCGACATAACGCGGTTCACGCTGATATCAATATCCAGTACCGGCTGGTCTATGGACCGGGCCAGGCATTGGAAAATGGCCTGACGCCGCTCTCTGCTGCTTTTGAAATGCGCCAGAGTCGGCACTTCCGGGCAGTGCTCTGTGGCGTTCAGAGTGCTTTGGGTCAGCACGGAAAACAACTGGGCTGAAAGGCTTTTATTGCTGCCAAGGTGTGCGTCCAAATTGATATAATCGCGCAACCATTGAGCAAGCTCAGTGCTGCTATGCTGCGCCAGCATGGTGTTCAGCACCTGCTCCTGAGTTGGATTCAAATCAAGCGCAGACTCAAGCAACGGAACAACCCCGTTGTCTGAGGGCGCAGCAATCACGCGCCGGGCGAGGTATTCATAAAACCGCTGCGGACGACTGGCGTGCAGTGCATGCAAGGTTGAGTAGGTAGAGAACCACCAGTCATGATCCGCAGGCGTATTGCCGCTGGTGGAATAGACGACAAAGCCAGCATCACTCAACCAGCCAAGCACCAACGCCTGGTCACCGTCTGTGAAGTGTCGGTGTGTTGCGCCCTGAGCGGGCATCACTGCCGGAGAAAGAAACGCCACCAACAAAACGCCCCTGACCAACCGCCACAATCCCGAAGCATCCATTACGCAACGATCAAAAGTATTATCCGCCAGAAAATGCCCTCGCTTACCCATCAGTGTGATTGCAATCGTGTACTATCATCGCTCTGCAAAACTAGGACAGACGCTGCCCGGATTGGTTCCCTGCACAAGATGCCAAACCGCAGATTAAGCACTTTGCCCTGACTCCGGTTTAAGGTTAAGGTAAGGCATTGTTCTGGTGTTTTCCTGAAAGGATTGTTCATGCGCACCCTGTACCCTGCCATCAAGCCTTACACTGCCCGGCACTTGCAAGTTGACGACAGGCATGAGATTTACCTTGAGGAGTGTGGCTCTGAAGACGGCCTGCCAGTGCTGTTCGTACACGGCGGACCGGGAGCGGGATGCAGTGAGCGGGACCGGTGCTTCTTTGACCCGCAAAAGTACCGGATCATTCTCTTTGACCAGCGCGGCTGCGGACGCTCCCGCCCCCATGCCGAACTGGCACAGAACAGCACCGACCTGCTGCTTGACGATATAGAACAGATCCGCACCACGCTGGGCATCGACCGCTGGTTGCTCTTTGGTGGCTCCTGGGGCTCCACGCTGGCACTGCTCTACGCCCAGACCCATCCCAGACACGTTCTGGGCCTGATCCTCCGGGGCATTTTCCTGGCTCGCCAGCAAGACCTCGACTGGCTCTACAAAGAAGGCGCTAGCCGTATATTCCCCGACCACTGGGCAGAGTTTCTTGCCCCGGTTCCTGAACCCGAACGGGATGATCTCATCGAAGCCTATTACCAGCGGCTGTTTGGTGAAGATGAACTGGCCCGGATGAATGCAGCCAAGCACTGGTCGTTATGGGAAGGCAATGCCGCCACGTTACGCCCCAACCATGAACTGGTGGATGACTTTTCTGACCCACACATGGCGTTGTCGCTGTCGCGCATTGAGTGCCATTACTTCAGACACAAGTCGTTTATTAACCCCAACCAGATTATCGACAATATGGCCAGAATTGCCGCCATCCCCGGAGTGATTATCCACGGCCGCTATGACATGATCTGCCCTCTGGAAAATGCCCAGACGCTGGCGGATCACTGGCCAGCAGCGGACATGCAAATTATCCGCGACGCCGGCCACGCCGCCTGCGAGCCGGGCATCATCGATGCGCTAGTCAAAGCCAGCGATCACTTTGCCCGCCGGCTGGCGCCTTAACTTGACTGTAAAACCTGTCTGAGAAATCAATGAAAGGACTGATTCAGCGTGTACAACACGCCAGCGTGGTGGTGAACGGGGAAACCGTTGGCGAGATTGGCCAGGGTATTTTACTGTTGCTGGGCGTGGAAAAAGAAGACGACACCGCACAGGCGGACAAACTGCTCGATAAAGTGCTGAAGTACCGGATTTTCAGCGATGACCAGGGCAAAATGAACCTTGGTCTGAAGGATATTGGCGGCGGACTGTTGATCGTCTCCCAGTTCACCCTGGTGGCCAATACCCACAAAGGGCTGCGGCCAAGCTTCAGTTCCGGAGCCACACCCGCCGAAGGTGAAAGGCTCTATAACTATTTTGTGGCACAGGCCAGAAAGGCTCATACGACAGTGGCCACTGGGCGCTTCGGTGCCGAGATGAAAGTCTCTCTGCTTAATGACGGGCCGGTGACATTCCTTCTGTGAGCCACCAGCCACAGCCAGCCGGGGTGTATTGCCCCGACTCACCAGACGCCATGGTTGCCGGCGTTACATCTGCTCAACAGTCTCAATACCCAGCAGATCCAGCCCCAGCTGCAAAATATTGCCGGTCAGGGCACAAATCTGCAGACGGCTGTTGCGCAGTTCAGGTGATACCCCTTCGCGGTTTACCGGGCAAGCCTCGTAGAACTTCATAAAGGCGCCGGCGATGTCATAGAGGTAAGCACACAGCTGATGGGGCAGGCCCTCTCTGGCGACCGACTCAAGGGTTTCGCTGAAACGACACAGTTGCAGGGCCAACTCACGTTCAGTGTCGTTTTCAATGATGACATCACCTTGCAGGTCGGACTTGCTGATGCCGGCCCTGCGGAAAATGCTCATGATGCGGGTAAAGGCGTAAAGCAGGTACGGCGCGGTATTGCCCTCAAACGCCAGCATGTTGTCCCAGTCAAAAACGTAGTCACTGGTTCTGTTTTTCGACAGGTCCGCGTATTTGACCGAGCCAATGGCCACCGCGCGGATAACATTGACCTTCTGCTCTTCTGACAGATCGCCGGACTTGCTGGCGATCAGGGCCGCCGCACGCTCCTCCGCTTCATTGAGCAACTCGGCCAGTTTGATGGTGGTGCCGGCACGGGTTTTGAACGGCTTGCCGTCTTTACCGAGCATCATGCCAAAGGCGTGGTGCTCCAGAGAGACGTGCTCCGAAGCAAAACCGGCCTTACGGGCAATGGTAAAGACCTGTTCAAAATGCTGCCCCTGGCGGGCATCCACGTAGTACAGCACCCGATCGGCATTGAGCGTGTGGCAGCGGTGACGAATGGCGGCCAGGTCGGTGGTGGTGTAGAGAAAGCCACCACCGGATTTCTCGACAATAACCCCCATCGGGTCGCCATCTTTATTCTTGAACTCGTCCAGAAAGACCACTTTGGCGCCGTTGTCTTCGCTGAGCAGGCCTTTTTCGTCCAGCAGTTTGATGATGACTGGCAGGCTGTCGTTATAAGCGCTCTCGCCCATGACATCATCGCTGGTGAGAGAGACGTTCAGACGGTCATAGATTTCCTGGTTGTGCGCCAGCGTGATATTGACCAGCTTGCGCCACAGCTTCAGGCAGTAACCATCGCCAGCTTGCAGACGAACAACGTAGTTCCGGGCACGGGCAGCGAACTCGGCGTTATCATCAAAATGTTTCTTGGCTTCCCGGTAGAACGTTTCCAGGTCAGAAAGCTCCATGCTCATGGTTTCCTGGTTCTCTTTTTCCAGGTCTTCCAGATGGGCAATGAGCATACCAAACTGGGTACCCCAGTCCCCCAGATGGTTCTGGCGGATCACCTTGTGACCGAGAAACTCCAGAGTGCGCGCTGTGGCATCACCAATAATGGTGGAACGCAGGTGGCCGACGTGCATCTCCTTGGCTACGTTGGGCGCTGAGTAATCCACCACCACGGTCTGTCGCTGCGCCGCTTCACTGACACCCGCGCGCAGGTCATGGGTTGCCGCCTGCACGGCGCTGGCCAGCCACTGTGGATCAAGATGGATATTAATAAAACCAGGGCCGGCAATGTCAATCTTACTGGCAATGCCATCCAGGTCGAGATGATCTGAGACCCTCTGCGCCAGCTCCCGGGGATTCATGCCCATTTTCTTTGCTGCGGCCATGACCGCGTTGCACTGGTAATCACCAAAGTTCGCCCGTGCGCTGGGGCGAACCATAGCCAGAGTATCAGCCGGCGCACCGGCGGCGACAAGCGCTTTGATGACCCTGTCTTCAAGCAGCCTGAGAATATTCATGCAAGAGTCCCTGATAAAACGCGCTGGAATGTAAAACGCCGGGAATCCTATCGAAAAAGGCCACCGGCCTCAATAGAGAGGCCCGCGCGGTTGGCCAGTATATGAGTGGTAGCTGGTACGACGGCCCACAGAGGTAGGCGCGGATCCCGATCCTGAACTTTATGCCGTCAGAGACACAAGTTGCTGTACTTTTTGTGGGCTGACTTCACCATCGGTGAGCATCGAACTGTACGCATGCAAAGAGCAGCGCTTGCCCGTGAGAGCGCTGACAATCGCCGGGCCGTTGTCGATGGCGACACCACCGCCGGCGACGATTTCAATCTCCCCGCCGACGAACGCCGCCATCTGCACCAGCCGCTCCACCCCATCAAGGGCGGTGCCGGCACTGCCCCAGGGCATGCCGCTGGTTAACACCCGGTCAATACCCAGCCCAAGCAGGGTATCCAGAGCGTACTGCCAGTCGGACGCGGCATCAAAAGCCCGGTGGAACGACACCGACAAGCCATGCTCTCTGGCCATACCCACCAGCCGCTCGCTGTACGGCTTATGCACGGCTGATGTCTCCTGATCCAACACACCGATAACCACCCCGTCGGCACCGGCCCGGGCTGCTGCTTTTATCTGTTGCTCCATCAGGGCAATATCATCCCGGTGATAAAAAAAATCACCTCCCCGGGGACGAATCATGGGCAACAGGCCCGGACGATCCCTGAACGCCTCACGCGCCAGCTCGATGTGTTTTACCGAAGGCGTCAAACCGTCCTGCTCCATGTGGGCGCACAATTCGATGCGCCCGGCACCACCTTGCCAGGCACTGCTCACTGAGCGGCTGACGTAGGCGTCGTCTTTGCTGTGGATACAAACTTCGACCGGTATCGCCGGGTTTTTGTCAGGTGCTGCTGGTGTGTTCAATGGCGTCCCTTATGATGCTGATTTCTGCTGGCCCCATTATACCTGCATGCCCTTATGTGGTTGAAGTCACACACAACTAAACGACAAAATACTTACGACAATTGTAATAATCTTTGCAGATAAAAAGCGGCCGGCAATGGCTTGAGTTTATTCTTGCCTCAGGCCGGCCGCATCCCCCCTCAGCCCCTGTTGTGCGGACGGTTATAGTTGATCAGCGGTCCCTTAGGGACGATCCCGGTCGGGTTAATCGTGGTGTGACTGACGTAGTAATGTTCCTTGATGTGGCTAAAGTTCACAGTTTGGGCAATGCCAGGGTACTGATACAACGCCCGAACGTAGTTGGCTATGGCCGGATAATCCTCCAACCGCTGTAAATTGGTTTTAAAATGACCGTGATACACCGCATCAAAACGGATCAAGGTGGTAAATAATCGCCAGTCAGCCTCCGTCAGAGTGCCCCCGACCAAATACTTTTGCCCACCAAGTATTGCTTCCACTTTATCAAGCGCAGCAAACAACTGGTCATAAGACGCCTCATAGGCCGACTGACTGGTGGCAAAACCGCAGCGATAGACGCCATTGTTAATATTTTCATACACCAGCGCGTTGATGTCGTCGATCTTATCGGCCAGCGCTGCCGGGTAAAAATCCATTGTGTTACCGGTGATGTGATCAAACGCCGAGTTAAACATCCGGATAATTTCCGAGGACTCATTGGACACAATGCGCCCCTCTTTTTTATCCCAAAGCACCGGCACGGTGACGCGCCCGGAATAATCGCTTCTGTTCATCGTATAAATCTGGTGCATAAACCGGCAGTTGTTTATGCTGTCGCCGGTACTGCCTTCGCTGCGTTCGAACGTCCAGCCGTTGCTCAGCATAAGTGGGCTGACCACGTCCACGCTGATGTGCTCCTCCAGCTCTTTTAATGCCCGAAAAATCAGGGTTCGGTGCGCCCACGGGCAAGCCAGCGAGACATACAAGTGATAACGACCGCTTTCGGCGACAAACCCTCCCTCACCGGATGGACCCGCTGCGCCGTCTGCCGTGATCCAGTCTCTTAGCTGAGCCGCTTCACGTTCAAAGTGACCATCACTTTTGCCGGTTTCGTACCAGGTGTCCTGCCATTGACCGTTGACTAATAATCCCATGGTTCAAAAGCCTCGCTTGATTGTTGTATGTTATCGGGGTCTGCGCCCGGCAAGGCCAGGAACCTTTTGATGATCGTCGTCAGGGCAAGTCAAAAAGCAACACCTCTGCCTCTTGGTCTGTGTTGTTTACTATGTCCAAGTCATGCTGGCGTTCAATTTTAAGCCCGTCTCCCGGGCATAAAATGGCCTCCGGCAGCATCAGTTCACCACGCACCTGATGCAGATACAACTTACGGCCCGGGGTTATCTCCCGATTCAACGACGCCTCTGGCGGCAGAATCAGCCGGTACATAAACACATCCTGCCTGATCTGCAGTGAGCCGTCACGGCCGTCAGGAGAAACCACCATCGTTAACCCCTCGCCTTGGACAAACCCTTTTTGCTGATATCCGGGAGGCGTGTTTATGATGTCCGGGTCAATCCAGATCTGTAAAAATCTCAGGCTCTTTTCCCGGGAGGCATTGTGCTCACTGTGATAAATCCCGGTGCCGGCCGACATTAACTGGAACTCTCCGGCAGGCAGTACCAATCGGTTGCCTTCGCTGTCCTGATGTTCAATGGCACCCGACAGCACATAACTGATAATCTCCATATTCCGATGGCCGTGGGTTTCAAACCCGGCGCCCGGCATCACAATATCGTCGTTGATCACTTTCAATGCTGAATAGCCAGTGTGATCAGGATCGTGATATTGGCCAAAGGAAAAGGAGTGACGGCTGTTCAGCCAGCCAAAATTTGCATGACCACGCTCGTTTGCTGCCCGTAGAGAAATCATCGTTGCTTCACTCCAGTGGTTAACAGAAACTGTGGTTAACAGATATTGTCAGCGAGTTTTTTACTCTTTGGCAGGACTCCGCCGCTGGCCGACAGAGCCTCTGAAGATCACCGAAGCTACCACCGCCAGCACCAGGGCTGATTGGTAACCGAGACCGGGCATACCTGCTGCCAACACGACAAATGCCGCACTGATGGCCAGGTAAAACCCAACTGTTACCCCGGTGCCGTAGCGTTCAGCCATGGTTTGAATAGCGTCCATAAACATATATTGGCGGGGGGCTGGCAAAGCCCTGGCGACAACAACCCCCTTGCGCTGATGCCGTAGCCTGATGCTGTTTCTCATCGCCTCATCTCCTGAGTTAAATTTTTTTGAACGTGTTATTTTTGGTTGGAGCCAGAGTATGATGACTTTGCCCAGCGTTAAATCGGAACATTTTGACCCATTTGTGCAATTTTTTTGAACAAGGTTGCCCATGCTGCACTCTATCACCCTCGATGCCTTGCGCGCTCTGGACGCCATCGACCGTCAGGGCAGCTTTGCGGCGGCGGCCAGCACCCTGCACAAAGTGCCTTCCGCGCTCACTTACACCATTAAAAAGCTTGAAGACGACATCGGCAGTCCATTATTTGACCGTTCACAGCACCGTGCCCGGCTGACACCGGCAGGCAAACTGGTGCTGGAGCAAGGGCGGGAAATCCTCAAAGCCACTGAGCGAATGATCGAGTTGCTCCAGCGACTGGAAACGGGCTGGGAAACTCACCTGCGCATCACCCGGGATACAGTGATCCCCAGCTTGCCGGTGCTGACAACCCTCAATGCTTTTTGCCAGCTGGGACAACCCACCGACATCACCCTGAGCGTTGAGGCGTTGGGGGGTTGTTGGGATGCCTTGCACAGCCACAGGAGCGACATCGTTGTTGGCGCTGTCGGCGAGTTACCCAAAGGTCTGTTTAAAACCATCCGCATGGCCGAGATCAACCCGATATTTGTGGTCGCCAGAGATCATCCACTGGCCCTGGTTGACGGTGAACTCTCTGCCGCTGACCTTGAGCCGTACCCGGCCATCGTTATTGCCGATAGCTCACAGTTATTACCGGCCAGAAGCAGTGGCTTGCTCAACCGCCGCAACGTGATCCGGGTGAGCAGTGCTGAGGAAAAAATTCAGGCACAGGTGGCGGGGCTGGGTGTAGGCTTTATCCCCAGACACCTAATCCGTGAGCCACTGGCCCGTGGTGATTTGGTGATAAAAGACTGTTATCTGCCCAGATCACCACAAACCGTTTATCTCGCCTGGCGCTCCGGACAAGAAGGAAAAGCGTTGGCGTGGTTTATTGATGCACTGGCCAGACTCGACTGGCAACGCATTCTTGATGGGTAAATTCCCCTGGTGATTTCAGGATTCGGCACCGGCTAATAATTTTTGCCTTACACCGACACCCCCCACCCTTAGGGGGGTAGTAAACAGATCCGTACCACCGTTCACACTGAGCCTGTCGAAGTGTGCTGCTCGCATCCTTCGACAGGCTCAGGATGAACGGGATGTGGTGGTACTTTTGTATCCACTACTACCCTTAGTATTGAGACGATACTGACAACACGCAGCAGGAGCCATATCTTTCAATTCATAAAAAAAGCGCCTTAAATATGCGCAGCAAATCCGATTTTTTCCTCACCCTTGCCGGAAAAACCGGCCAGTCAACTTTATATAATTAAAATAAATATTCACGTTTTTTATATAACCACACCTTTTTGCGGAAACATCATATTACTCTAGAATCCCTGTAGTGCCGTTCTCATGCAGTAGACAGGCACCACTGCCGAGCTGAAGAACACACCAAAGACGATGGGATATTTCAAAAAAATATATTGAAGGCTTGGAATAACAACAACTGCTTACTGTCCAACCGTTCGACTCTGTTTCTTGCTGTATTGGAGTCGTGTTTGCCCGATCAAAACAGCCATCCGGATAAGGGGTTAGCATGTTTAGAGGAAAGTGTTTGTCCATCGTCTTGTTGTTATCGATCGCTTCGGCATCTCTGGGTGCCGATTCTAATGCCGGTACAGGTGTCGATCGTGGACGATCCGGCACGAGTACCCTGTCGTCGATCAGCTCCGGCGTTTTTACCTTGCTTGAGGCATTAACCCATCTCACCCTGCTGGTAGGTTCCGGCGATCACAATCCGGACAATTTTTTTTCCAAAGCGCTGAGCTCCATCCCCGATAACCCCCTGATTGAATTTCAAAAGTCGAACCGATACCTGAACCGGGCTGCGGGCAGCGTTATTCTCAGCCAGACATTACGCCTTTTACCCGTGGCCAACGATTACGTGTGTGGCATGATGACGCTCACCACAGAGGATGGTTTCTATATTGACAGTGTTCTGGTTAACCAGGGTTCAATACAGAACGACTCCCAGTTTGAACATATTGGTGACAACCTCTACGTACCGAAAAACCGTGGCATTACCAACCTGTTGCTGATCAAACAGATGACCGGATGGTCTACCGCTGGCAGCGCCTATATATCCAACAACCCCATCGATTTCTACGTGTCGGTGTCCGATGGCCGCAAAAGCTCGACCGTTCATGTGGTTAAAAACTCATGCACGCTCTACAGCTATGGCCGGGCCAGTGCGTCTATCAGCAAAGGGGATGATCTGTCGTTTTGTTTGACCAACTCCGGTACTGACGCCAAGGTTTCCACCATTTCATCCCTGACTTCAGCCTACGGCAAGCCGGCACTTATCCGGATTCCGGGCGAGGCCTGTGAAAGTTATTAAACCGAGTGTCGTATATTAACAAGCCACCCTTGTCGGGGTGGCGCTTTTGTCATGGGAGCTAACAAAAACTATAAAAGTGCCTGTCCGTCGCCACTGCCACAAGCGGCATATCCCAGCTCTCGGCAGGGATCTTGTCGACCTTTTGGCACTCGTGGGCTAGGCCGATCAGCATCGGGCGTTCCCTGCCGCCAGCGAGTGCCCGGTCATAGAACCCTCCACCCATACCCAGCCGGCCACCGGACAGATCGAATCCTGTTAATGGCAATAACATTAAATCCAACTGTTCGGGAGTCAGTACATCAGCACTGTGTTGGGCAGGTTCATCAATGCCAAAGCGATTGGTGACAAGCTGAGTATCAGGGCAATATTCCGCGAACACCATCCCATGATGATCAACAAGCACCGGGAGATAACAATTTTTATTCTCACGCCATAAATAGTGCAGGAGCTGTACCGGGTCGATCTCACCGTCATTGGCAAGGTACAGGGCAATGCGCTGGTTACCCACCAACACTCCCGACTCGATCAGAATATTACACAAACCAAAGCTGGCTGCCTTTTGCTGCTCGACAGTTAAAGCCCGGCGACGCTGCCTGAGTTCTTTTCTCAACTCAGCACGATGAGCCTGCATGGAACCGCCCCCATATTTTGCCAATAAAAAACCCCTTGCAATACAAGAGGTCTTCCAAATGCATTTAAACGACTATGGACTTGGGGTAGTGGTGAACACAAAAATACCACCACATCCCGTTCATCCTGAGCCTGTCGAAGGACGTTCATCCTGAGCCTGTCGAAGGACGTTCATCCTGAGCCTGTCGAAGGACGTTCATCCTGAGCCTGTCGAAGGAC
>Ga0126343_10000176_pt1 | contig 20811 bp, 13 predicted proteins | sample Cyp2metagenome_FD_92531 | JGI IMG/M metagenome (GOLD analysis project Ga0126343, IMG submission 92531) | Coral microbial communities from Lord Howe Island, Old Settlement Bay, Australia - Cyphastrea 2 metagenome | ecosystem: Host-associated > Invertebrates > Cnidaria > Coral ...
GTTTCAGATCATTCAATTTCAGTGCAAGAATGACCTGCTGAAACAATTACCCAGTCGTTTAAAGGGCTATAGCACCTGGCTGCCCGCCGGGCACACGATTATGGTATTGGTAGATCGTGACCGGGATGACTGCCTGCAGCTGAAACAACAGCTTGAGCAGATGGCTACTGAGGCTGGTTTGGTGACCAAAACTCAAGATACTGAGCGATTTCAGGTGGTTAACCGTGTGGTGATTGAAGAGCTGGAGTCTTGGTTTTTTGGCGATTGGCCTGCTGTTCGTCAGGCTTATCCCAGGGTTCCGGAAAATATTCCCCGTAGGGCCAAGTATCGTAATCCGGATGAAATCTCCGGTGGCACTTGGGAAGCTTTGGAGCGTGAGATGAAAAACGTGGGTTACTTCTCAACCGGCATCAACAAGCTCGAATGTGCCCGGGAGATTGGCCAGCATATGAACCCTACGCTCAATAACTCCCCCAGTTTTAACGCCTTCGTTGCTGCCATTAACGCTGCATTAGCAGAGTCATCGTAAACCCTCGCCTTTGTGTGTGCCCTGAGGGTATTTACACCCATGGGTGCAATAGGGCAGGGGCTGTCACCAGATTATCGTGGTACGCCCAAGGGGATAAAAACGGGCGTCTGCCGCGATTCTGCTAAATTTGTTGGCAAGACACGCTCTCTATTTAGCACCGAATGCCGGAGTTCTGTGCACTTTTGGCAGACGACAAGAGACGTAAATGATCACACTGAAACTGCCTGTCTTTACCCTGTCGCTCGTGTTAGTGCTACCCTGCCTGGCAGCACCAGAACCAGAGCAAATTCTCAGGCCACGCCCTATAGTGCCGCTGGATCAGCTGGTGGCTGCTGCCCGCGCCCGGTTTGCCAATAACATTGTGATTCAATCGGCCCGTCTGGTGCAGGAGAGTGGCCGCAAGGTCTATATCATTGATTTTACCGACGCCGGAAATAAATGGACGCGTGTCGTTTACAACGCTGTCAGCGGGGAGGAGGTTGAACATGTTCCCATGCAAATGCCACTGCCCCTTGAGGTCATTCTGGCCCGGATAAGCACCCAATACCCCAAGTCGAGACGAGTCAAAACGGAGTTGCAGCGTCAGGATGGCGACCTGGTCTACATTGTTGAACTGGCCCACCGACAGGTGATGGGTAAACGCCGCCAGCTGACCATGGATGCTTATACCGGGCGCCTGCTTAAGGAGGAAAACTATGAGCTTAAGCCAGAGGGGAAGCAGATATCCCTTGAGCAAATCATCAAAAATGCCCGGGAAAAGTACCGTGGCATGGTGGTTCTGAGGACGTACAGCTGGGTGAAAGATAACGCCATGGTGAAGGAAATAGTCTTTCTCGATGATCAGCGGGTAAGGCACAAAATGGTGGTTAATGCCATCACCGGTGAGGTTTTGGAAGATAAAATCACGCCATCGTGGGCAAGGTGAAATCAGTGACTTGCCAAGTCACCAGTGGGATTTGTCAGCAGTGCTGCCCCCCTTGTCATTCAGTTTGTCTGTTCCGGCCCCTAGTTTGTATTGTGCGTAATTCAATACTGATAAACAGTAAAAGGAGTTTAGTTATGATGGGTTCTGGCGGAATAGAAGCTGGTATTTTCTTACCTTGCGAGCGTTCGGAGGATACCAGCACCGGGCACGCCCTGGGCGAATCGGTAAAAGTTTTTGGACGGCTTGTCTGTAAACTTCCTTACCTGGGGATGTTGCACTGCTTTGAACAGCTGAGCGTTGGTACAGAATTTCTCGCCGGTACCGCCGGCATGGTTGTTGGTGGGCTGGTCGGTACAACGGCCATTCTGGCCCGCAAATGCATGGGGGCAAAAGCACGAAAGTTTTTTGGGTTAGAGAATCCCAAGTCTTTGCTGAATTATTTGGCCCAGGGGTTCCACACAGGCGCCCGGCTCGGTGAGCTGCCTGGCAAGTTCATCGGTGGGTGTGGCGCCTTCGCTTTCGTTGCTGCTTGTTTTCTCAGCAGTGAGATTATGGTGCCTGTGGTATTCGGCACAGTTGGTGTAGTGGCCACTGTTTCAGCCGTGGCGACTTTCGGTCTCACCAAAAAAACCGGCGAGAATCCTCTTCGTGAGCTTACTGAGAACTGCATTCAGAATACGCGGATAAGGTATCGGTGTGCCCATAATTTCTTGCAGGGCAGAAACCTGACGGAGTAAGCACTTGCCGGGGAGGTCTGTTCTCTCCGGCTGTCTTGCCAGGGTATCCCGATGGCTCATACCCGCAGGCCGGAAAAATGGTGTAACATGCCGCCTGTTTCTAATTAGGTCTGTCAAGTAACGTCGTTGCATCATCAGACCTGCCATCAACCGCTTAACAGGTAAACCCATGAATCAGGATCAGCTGAAAAAAGCCACGGCCGAAGCGGCGTTGCACTATATCCTGCCCCATTTAACCAAAGATATGGTCGTCGGCGTCGGTACTGGCTCCACGGCCCGCTTTTTTATTGATGCCCTGGCCCCGTACAAAAACGAGTTTGATGGCTGCGTTTCCAGCTCAGAAGCATCCACCGAGCAACTGAAGGGGCATGGCATTCCTGTCTATGACCTCAATGCCATCGCGGACTTGCGCTTTTACATCGATGGCGCCGATGAATCCAACAAACACCTGCACCTGATCAAAGGCGGTGGCGCAGCACTGACCCGCGAGAAAATCGTTGCCGCTGTGGCCAGGGAGTTTATCTGTATTGCCGATGAGAGCAAGGCGGTGAACGTACTCGGCGCATTCCCGTTGCCGGTAGAAGTGATTCCCATGGCGCGCAGCCATGTGGGGCGTGAGCTGGTTAAGCTCGGCGGTGACCCGGCTTATCGCGAAGGTGTAGTAACAGACAATGGTAACTTGATTCTGGATGTCTGGAATCTGGAGATTCTTGATCCGGTGGCTCTTGAGCAGCAGATTAACAGCATTGTCGGCGTCGTTACCAATGGCCTGTTTGCCAGTCGACCGGCTGACGTATTACTGCTGGGTACTGAAGACGGGGTTAAAACATACACTCCGTTGTAACAGTGCTTTCGGTCCGTTGTATTAAGTAGGGTGTAAGGAAGGGATTCGGAGAGAGCCACCGTTAAATCCCGGTGGCTATTTGACTATCAAGCAGTAAAGAAAATGATAATGCCTGGCAGAATAAAGAAGGCAATAAACAGATAACCAAAAGCGTACATCCGGTTTTTTACCGCCAAATCAGACAGTTTATCCGCCATAAACAGCGGAATTTCCCGTAGCCATTTGATGCCGTAAATCAGTACCACGGCAGAGAAGTTAAAGAAGAAATGCACCAACGCAATGGTCAGCGCTGGCAGGGCCGCCGCACCGCTGATGGCCGTTGCTGCCAGCAGGGCAGTAATGGTGGTGCCGATATTGGCACCCAGAGTGAATGGGTACATCTGGCGCACGGTGAACAGACCGTTGGCCACCATGGGTACCATCAGACTGGTGGTGGTGGAAGAAGATTGCACCATAACGGTCATGGTCATACCAGACAAAATACCACTGATAGGGCCACGGCCGATGGACTTGTGCAGCGCATCTTTGGCTTTGCCCACCATCACCTTTTTCAACAGTTTGCCCAGACGCACCACCGAGAAGAAGATCATGACAATACCGATCACAATCATGGCAATGCCAGAGAGGGTGTTGTCCGGCAGTACGGAAACAAAACCTTTAATGATGTCTTCCGCCGGCTCCGTCAGCGGCCCAACAAAATCAAGACCTTTCATGGACAGGTTCTGACCGCCGACCAGCATGCCTGCCACGTATTCAGATATTTTGCTCAGGAACCCGGTGAACAGCTCCAGGGGCAGAAGAATCAGTACCGCCAGCCAGTTGAAAAAGTCGTGGACGGTGGAAGCCGCAAACGCTTGTTTGAACTCTTTATGACAGCGAATATGGCCAAGACTGACAATGGTGTTGGTAATGGTGGTACCAATGTTGGCACCCATAATCATGGGGATGGCCATGTGCACTGGCAATCCGCCGGCCACCAGGCCAACAATGACTGACGTTACGGTACTGGACGACTGCACCAGGGCCGTCGCCAGGGTGCCTGCCAGCAGCCCCATGATGGCGTTGTTGGCAAAGCTGAACAACTGCGCTGCCGCTTCCGTACCACCGACTGCCAGTTTGAAACCGGAGCCGATAACGCTGACCGCCACCAGCAGGGCATAAATCCACAACACCACGCGCAACCAGATGCGCCCGTAGTGTCGTGTGGCCATCGTTTCAAAGTCAACGCCCTTCTCAGGGGATGATGTCGTTTCAGACATAAAAATTGCACCCTGGTGCTTATCAAGGAGTTGGTAAAATATCGACAGTTTGTGACAGTTTTATGACAGTTTGCCCGGATAAACTTCGCTTTACATATCTTCAATTCTTACTGGTTCAGGGTATCAACGAAAAAAGTCGGTATAATCCCTGTCTTTCTCGCCAAAAACCGTCAGGTCGTTTTTGCTGATGGGGTATTGCTCGTTTTTTGTCAGGTAAATACGTAACATTGGCTGAAGACAAAAAAACAATAACAATGGCCATCATGTTGCAATCATTACCGCGCAAAATCGCTCTTTTTACTTGGGTGCTCTCCTTTGTCAGCCCAACAATCATGGCGGACGATAAAACGTTGCCAATTGCCGTGGCCGGTCCGGTGACCGGACTTATTGCTGAATATGGCGCTATGCAGATTCAGGGTGTCCGGATGGCCATCGAGCAGATTAACGAGGCCGGTGGCGTTAATGGCAAAAAACTGGCGATGATGATTTATGACGACGCTTGTAGCCCGAAATTGGCTCCGGTTGTCGCCAATAAAATCATTAACGACGGTATTCGTTTTGTGGTGGGGCATTTGTGCTCATCGGCCACTGGCCCGGCGGCAGATATTTATCAACAGGCGGGTGTGTTAATGATTACGCCGGCATCCACCGACCCCGATATCACCACCCGGGGGCATCGGTTGATTTTCAGAACCATTGGTCTTGATCATATGCAGGGAGCTACAGCAGCGGATTATATTATTAACACGGTCAAGCCCGGTAGCCTGGCGGTGATCCACGATCAGCAGCCTTACGGGCGTCGGCTGGCAGAAATTGTCCATAAGCGCGTTCGTCAGGCTGGTATTCCCGTTGTTTTATACGACAGTGTTGATCTTGGTGATAAAGACTTCACCGGGCTGATTGCCCAGCTGAAGAAAAGCCATGTCGATTTTGTCTATTACGGTGGCTACCATCCGGAGCTTGGGTTATTGCTGCGCCAGAGTGCTGAACAGGGGTTGGATGTCGCCTTTATGGGGCCTGAAAGCGTGGGTAATAACGATCTTTCTGCCATTGCCGGGCAGGCCGCAGAAGGCCTGTTGGTGACGCTACCTGATGACTTTGCGGGGGAACCCGCCAATGCCGGATTGTCGGCAGCATTTCAGGCGAGAGGCGTAGACCCGAGCGGTCCCTTTGTGCTTCCGGCTTACACTGCCGTTCAGGTGATGGCTGAAGGGATGAGGCGTTCAGGCACTGAAGAGCCAGCAAAAGTGGCCGACGCGTTGCGCTCCAACAGCTTCAAAACACCCATGGGGCAGTTGGCGTTCAATGACAAGGGAGATTTAAAAAACTTTCGTTTTGTCGTCTATCGATGGCACGTTGATGGTCGTAAAACGCCGCTGAGTGAATGAATATCAATTGTGACCATGCACAGGGTAATTGCATAACCAGCTTGAGCAAATTTGGTAGGCCGGCATTCAAGGTGCCCCACCGACCCGGATTCTGGCGCAAAACTACCCCGCAGTGAACTGTGACCAGTAATCTGCCGGAATCCATTGTGGCCGCGGCAGGTCAAAGTGCTCTTGCAGTAGCAATTCAGTGGTGGTCAGCGCGCCCTCCACCCAGCCTTGCAGATCAGAATATGAATCGCCGCACACATAAATGGGGGCATCAGCAATGGGGCGTCGCATGCGTTTTTGAATGGCACTGCTATTTTGCCCGAGCTGCCAAAAGCTGTAGCCGCCTCCATAGGGGTCTTGGGACCAGTCCATATAGGCGGCGGTGTACGGTTGTGGAATGTACTTCAGGGCGTGCAGTTTTTTCATCCCTTTTTGCGCCTGAAATACTTGGTTTTTGGTGGCTCTGCACTGCTCAGGCAACGGGCTTTTGCCTTGCTCGATAAACGCGTTGGCAGCCCCCGGAAAATGGTCCCCACGGGATAACGGGTACCAGTAATCAAGCACCCGACCATCGGTGTAGGCAGCCAGTAACAGGGCATTGGTGTTGCCCGGTTCACCGTTGGGGCGCTCCTGCTCTGAGCCAAAGTAATAGGATTGTTTGGTCTCAAGGTCAGTGACCGATTTGCCGCCGCGAATGCCCAGTACCTGCCACCACGGGTATGGATAACCAAGGTACAGTTTGATTGCTGGTTTGGATACCACGGAATTGATGTCTGACAGTACCTGCGGGCTACGCAGGAGCGCGGAATCCGGGCCAAGTAATTCCAGTGCCCGTTTAGGCAGCCCCAAAATGGCGTGCCGGGCGCGGATAACGCGTTGCTCACCCGGTGCTGTCTCGAACACCAGTTCAACCCCTGTTGCCCCATGTTGAGTCAGTGGAGTAACTGAGCGTAGCCGATGCCCCTGGTGGTATTGGCCACCACAGTCCATAAAGCGCTCTACCAGTGTTTCCGGCAAGGATTGGAAGCCCGTAGCAATCATCTTCGATGGCGTGTTTCTGCCCGGAGCGTTATTCCTGAAAACGTCCATGGCTTCAGCGGCATTCCAGTTACGAAACGGCACATCGTAACCGCCGGCATCGTTGATCAACTCAATGGCCTCTTTCGATAACACCCAGTCCATCAGGCTCCACCAACCGTATTCATGGAGTTTTTTGCCTTCAAGGGCGTGGGTCTGACGGATATTTTTCCATTCAGCCGGTAATGCGCTGCTGCCTTGAGGGATCAGGGTATCAATGACGTACTGGATGAGTTCTTCTGGTGTTTTGCCGCGCTCATTAAAACTGAGCTGGTAAGGGACTTTGTGCGGATCACGAAAATCTGCATCCCGCAGATGCCGGTTGCGGACGAAAGAGTAGTTACCTTGCTGGTCGCTGCCGGGAAAATCCAGCGTGGGAAGGCCGAGGGTGTTGACCAACTCTCTGGTTACGCCGTGGCTGGTGAAATAGCGCATGCCCCCAAGTTCGGCCGGTAAATGGGGCATGCCCGGCATGTTCAGCGAGTAGAGACGACCGCCGACTCTGTCGCTCATTTCAAACAGGGCAACGTTGCCGGAGCCGGATTTGGCGGCGTGTTCACCCAAACGCCAGGCGGCGTAAGCTCCCCCGATACCAGCGCCGACAATGGCAATATCTGTGTCGTAGTCGTTAGGCATGGTCATCCCTGGAGATCTCCGTTTTTTATTGTTATTGGAGCATCGCTGTATGTGATCAGGGTATCAGGATTGTCGGTTGTATTAGAAGTGCAGAAGGTGCTCCCTTGGTTCAACCAGGAAAAAGCCACCTTGTGACGTTTTTTGCATCGATGGTGGCAGGTTCCGGTTGTTGGTCTGGTTGTGGCAGAGCACGGGTTGGAACCTGCATGTTTATATAAGACAGCGGTATTAGGGTGGTGGTGGATACAAAAGTACCACCACATTCCGTTCATCCTGAGCCTGTCGAAGGATGCGGGCAGCACACTTCGACAGGCTCAGTGTGAACGGTGGTACGGATCTGTTTACTACTCCCCTTAGTGTGTCTCTACCTGCTCATGGTCGGTGTTTTCCATTAAGGCAGCGGCGGCAGCAGCAACCTCTGTTTCTGTGCCGTGGTAGAGCACCAGAAAACTGCCAGCCGATAATGATTGCTCGTAACGTACGACGCTGTCCTTAGGAATGCCCATGCTGAACAGCCCGGCGCCAAGACCGGATAAACCACCGACCACCACGGCACCCTCAAGCCCGCCAACAATGGCAGACACCAGCGGCCCGGCGACAACCAGAGGCCCAACACCGGGCACAACAAAAAAGGCCGCACCCAAAAGAACGCCCCAAAGCCCGCCCCAGAAAGCGCCGAGTTTGCCCCAGGCCTTCATGCGATCGCCGGTATTGTAATAGCCGACAACGTGTTCTTCAGTGTGATAGTCGTTGCCGATGACGGAAATCTTGTTGATTTCAAAGCCGTCTTTTTGCAGGTGTTTGACAGCTTCGTCAGCGGCGTGGTGGGTTTTGTAGGTAGCTACACAGGTATTCGGTGTTTCCATGGTCACGCTCCTTAATTCTTAAAAGGGGATCGCAGTTGGAGAGGTGAAACGGCCTCATTATGTCTCTTTTGATATTGCTGTCAATTTTAAAAATACCCTTTTTTATCGGGTATTGTGGCAAAAACTGACTGTTTTATGCGCGGATTGGCGGCAAAATACCCTGCTTTTTCTTCAGTCGCTATGTCAGCCAGTATGTTGTTGTCTGGCATTGAACACAGTATTCAGTAGTGATCAGAAAAAGCATTAAGGGTAGTGGTGGACACAAAAATACCACCACATCCCGTTCATCCTGAGCTTGTCGAAGGGCGTTCATCCTGAGCCTGTCGAAGGGCGTTCATCCTGAGCCTGTCGAAGGATGCGGGCAGCACACTTCGACAGGCTCAGTGTGAACGGTGGTACGGATCTGTTTACTGCCCCCCTGAGCAGATTTATTGCCTGTTGGCATTAAGACAAGAACGGCGCTGCTATCGTGCCATATTTTTGTCTTAAACAACTGTCGTATCATTTTACCCTTGCTGGCACCGGGTGATTTAACCGGTGAGCCAAATCCCCTCGTAAGGATCTTCCATGAAGTTGAAACTACTTTCAGCTCTTATTGCCTGCACCATCGTCGCCGGATGTAACGTTGACGACAGCATCACTCCCCAACCAAAAGAGCAGGTTGACCTGATTATCGGCCTGGGTTTGCAGGTGAATTACAAATCCTGCAACGCTCGTCTTTTATTGGAGCAGCGGGTTGACCGTGCCTATCAGGTCTCTCTGGAAAAGAATAATCCATTGTTTGCTTTTGCCGGCAAAGGTAATCCGGACTCAATAGCAAGCTGCTTCACCAACGGTGAGGGGCTGACCGAAGCCCAGGCCATGAAAAACTACCTGATGGAAAAGTACGGTGTTGCTGAAGAGCGAATCATTCTTGAAGAGCAGTCCATTTCAACCGATGAAAATGCCAGGAACCTGATCCCCATACTTCAGCGGGTCAGTGCTGAGCGAAACATTGAATTTGCGACAAAATCCCTGGTCTCGTCGGCTTACCATAACCACCGCCAGAGCTGGCGTGATGGTACGGATAACTCATCGATCTTCTATTTTAACCGCGACTTTGGCGCAGGTACTTTTGTCGATGGTGTGAATGTTTACGACTCAAGCACCCTGGCCGAAGAAGCGCAGTGGAGCACCAGCGACCAGTTGATCTCCTCAGCCGGTAATACCGTTGCCAGCAGTGCCCGTGTTATTGGTGATGTCTCTGGCGATGGCCGCGACGATGTGGTCAAGGTTGATTACGCTTCTGGCAAGGTTTACCTGGCGCTCTCTGACGGTCATGTATTTCAGACTCCCGCCGAGTTAAGCAACACATTTTCCGGTAAACATCAGGTTCAGTTGGCTGACCTGACCGGAGACGGCAAAGCTGAGTTAGTCGGTCTGGACAACAGTGGTAATATTCATGTGGCCCTGAACACCGGCGATAATCGCTTTGCTGCAGAGAGTTCGTGGGGCACCATTGCAACCGTGTTAGGCAGCGCAGACACGACAACCGGTGGTTTTAACATTGGTTTCGGTCAGTTGGACGCTACGCACGGGGCTGACCTGATTATTTTTGCCGATAACCGCACGTATCAGGCAATGAGCACGGGTACAGGGTTTAATGCCGCTGAATTGGCGGTTGACAACTTTGGTACCAATACAATAATCGATGCAGCCAGCAACAAGCCCTATGGCAATAGCACCTCGGATTATCCGCGTTTTGTCGCCGATGTCACTGGGGATGGGCTGGCTGATATTGTCGCCTTCGGCCACACAAAGATCTATGCCAGTATCAACAATGGCGATAATACGTTTTCTGCCTCGAAAACCTGGTTAGCCGACGACGATCAAGGCAATGGCATGAACTTTGTGACCGCCTCAAACCACGCTGAGTTGGTGCTGGGCGTCGGCTGGGGAGACAAATACTGGAGTGCGCAATACCCCCGTGGTGTTGCTGATGTAAACGGCGATGGTCGTGCTGATATCTGGGCCATTGGTGAACACGGTGTTTATGTTGCCTGGTCAGCGGATTTGGACAGAGATGGCATTGGCGATCATTTCGAAAACCTGAACAGTGTTTGGGTGTATGAATCCAAGTGGCGTCATAATGGCGAAAACGATCAGCGTTTCCAGCAGTTTACTAATTACCGGGGCTGGACCATGGCGAATAACCCACGCATGTTCGGCGATGTAAACGGCAATGGACGGGCAGATTTGGTCGGCTTTGGTGACAACGCGGTATATGTGGCGATTTCCCAGTATCCATAAAAAGTGACAGTTTTGTTCTTTTGAGCTTACGTGGATAACCGCACTGCGTACCGGTTCCCCCGCAAGGGAACCGGCGTTACCAATTTTTGTGTAAAGCCTCGCCCCTATACCAATAGGGTGCGACAGGGCGGTGAGTGTCAAGGCAGAGTCGTATAACCCAACATTAGGCGATAGGTTCAGAGCTGCCCGGCGAAGGCTTTTTGGCTGAGGGAGTTGAAGTTATCACCGCTTATTTGCGAGGCTACGTTGAGATTAGTGATTATGTGATCATATTTCTGACAAACGGCCTGATATTTTTGTTGCAGGGCTAATGGTGCTGCTGGCACGGGCAGCTCTTTAATGACCCCCATATTTAAGCCAGACATGATTGCTCCCTTGGCTTTTGCAGCTAGATATTTTTTTGCTGCGGGGTGCATCAGAAAGTATGAGTGCAAAAATCTTGGTAAACACTTTGACTGATCCAAAGTAATGGCACAGAGATGCTTTGTGTTTATTGCTGGTGTTATATCATCAGGGACAACAGCACATCTTCCACAGGTTCCCATTATCGTGATCAGAACGTCGCCTGGATAAACAGTATACTTCTTGAGCTGCTGATACTTCTCTCCTGATATAAAACGTGGTTTTGCCCATTTGAAGACATTCTTGACCGCATTATCGATGCCAAGTACTGCTATTCCGCTATCTGTAAATTCACTGTGCAGTAGCTGGCTGCCGAAAGGACCCGTACGCATACTGCCTTTATGATTTGCAAGCAAGCTCTCAACTGTGACCAAATCCCATCCTGCTGACTCAGGGTCACCAAACATCTCCAAAAACACACTTCGCAAAAACTCATCCGTCAGGTTGATGGCCTGCCGGCGCTTCTGGCGCAATTGATCGGCCTTGTCGAGAATGGTGGCGATGCGTTTTTGTTCGGGGAGAGGTGGGAGAGGGGTTTCCAACCCTCTCAAGACATCTAACTTAATTCCTTTTACAGTCGCTCCCTGACCTTGAGCCTCAATGTAATCTGCCTTACTTTCGAGAAATCGAAGTAAAAATTTGGTACAAATTTTCTTCTCATCTTTGATCAACAAAGCCTTTAAGTCTTGATTGATTGCCATATCGCAACCAGTCAGAGCGACCTTACCCAAAGCCATACGTGTGGGAACGATTATCGTACCGGCAGAGATAATGTTGGTTGCAGAATTATCCACTCCTGCCTGTGTTATACAGTCTTCGGTTTTATATAGTACGCTACTCTTGAAATCTTTGACACTCGCCCAAGGAATGTGACCATTCCAGTATTCTTCAACTTGTTTGCTGGGCGTACCACCGCCTTTAATTTCAACAAGCTCCCCCAACTTAACCAAAGGCCAACTCACAGCATCCCCTCCAGTTCATCAAGCTCCTGCTGAATCTCGGCTTCTAACGCTTTTAACCGTGCCAGAATCACCCGAGGCGCTTCGTACTGCTCTTCCTGATAGACGACTTCTTTATAACGATTGATTGACAGATCGTACTTATTGGCAGTCAGGTCAGCTTTCGGCACGACAAATGCCTTTTGAGTGCGATCGGTGAAGTCGGCATCTGGATTCCCGCCTTCGCGGGAATGACGGGAGGGCTTGTTGAGGGAATGACGGGAGGGCTCGTCGAGGGAATGACGGGAGAGTTCTTCGCGGGAATGACGAGTGGTGTCGTCCAGCTTCTCTTTGATCTTGTGGCCGATAAAGTCATCCACCGGCAAGCCTTTGCCACGGCGATACTGCTTCCAACTCGTTACCAGGTGGGGAATATCGTTTTTGGCGATTGGGTTACGCTTGTCGTCCAGGCTATAGCCGTCGTTTTCCAGATCGTAGAACCAGACGTTATCGGTCTCACCGCCTTTGGTGAAGATCAGGATCGCTGTCGCCACACCCGCATAGGGTTTAAAAACACCGGACGGCAGATTGATCACCGCCTCCAACTGGTTATCCTCTACCAGTTTCTGACGCAGACTCTGATGCGCCTTGCTGGAGCCGAACAGCACGCCTTGGGGCACAATGGTGGCGCTGCGACCGCCGACCTTGAGCATCTGCAAAATACGGGCGACAAACAGCAGCTCGGTCTTTTTGGTGCTGACGGTTTTCAGCAGGCTGGGGTCGATATCCTCCGCATCCAGCGTGCCGGTAAAGGGCGGATTGGCCAGAATCAGGTGGAAGCCGTTGTGGGAAGCGTCCGGATAGCGATCCGAAAAGCTCTGGCTCATGGTGTCCTGATAGTGAATATCCGGCTCCTCGATGCCGTGCATAATTAGGTTCATGGCGGCAATCCGGAGCATGGTGGCATCGAAGTCATAGCCGTGGAACATGTCGGTGTCTACGTGACGACGATATTCGTTTAACTGGTCGCCGGAGAATATCGGTTGCTGCTCCAGTTCACCCTTTTGGTTGGTGGCGGTTTCCAGATGCACAGCGTCCAGAGACGTATAACGCTCCAACAGATATTCGTAACTGGTGGAGAGAAAGCCACCCGTACCGCAAGCCGGGTCACAGATGCGTTCGCCACGGGCAGGGTTGGGTTCCATCATCTCCACCACAGCACGAATAATATGGCGAGGTGTACGAAACTGGCCGTTTATACCGGCGGTGGTCAGTTTGCTCAACAAATACTCGTACAGGTCACCCTTGGTCTCGCCACGGTCTAGCGGCAGGGTCTTGACCATCTCCACCGCCTTCACCAGCAAGCTCGGCTTGACGATCTCCAGCCGGGCATCCTTCATAAATTCGCCCAGCAGGTCGTTGCGGTGGCCCCTCTCTTTTTGCGTAAGTGTGCGAAAGTGGCGGAACACTTCGTCCCGAACCAGCTCCATCATCTCGTCAGCAGCCAGATTGCTGAAATGGCTGAAGCGGTAGTCCTGTTCGTGGGGGCCGAAGCGGGGCGTGAAATCCTTGCCAGCCAGCATCTTGCGCTGCTCATCCTTGCTCTCGTGCATATCGAGCATACGGCTGAACAGTAGATAGGTGATCTGTTCAATAACGGTCAGCGGGTTGGTAATCCCACCCACCCAAAACTCTTCCCAGAGTTTGTCGATTTTGCTTTTCAGGTCGCCAGTGATCATAGATAAATTCTTGAAAATGAGTGGAAAACAGAGGTTATCTGCCAAGTGCGAAAAACAATTTCGCTAATGGCTTATTGATGTAGTAATTAGTGCGTCCCATTTTCTGCTTGTGGAGAAACCCTTTGTCGCAGAGCTGATCGAGATATTTCGTCGCAGTCAGGCGACTCACACCCAGATCACGCTCAAGGTACTCAATTTTGGTATAGGGGTGGCAGAACATATTGTTGAGCAGGTCTTGACTGTAAATCTTCGGAAGCTCATCACGCATACGGTGTTTGACCGTCTGCATCTGTTGCCGGATTTGCTCAATCAGGATGATGGTCTCTTTGGCTGTCTCTTCCACGGCACTGAGCATATAGAGCAGCCAGCCTTCCCAATCCTGTTGATCCCTGACCGCTTGCAGACGCTCATAGTATTGTGATTTGTTGCGAATGATATGGCGGCTCAGGTAGAGCACCGGCAAATCCAGCAACTGCTGAGCCACAAGATACAGGATATTTATGATGCGCCCGGTGCGGCCATTGCCATCGTAGAACGGGTGGATACTTTCAAACTGGAAGTGGATAACGGCCATCTTGACCAGCGGGTCGTTCTCCGACAACTCATCATCGTTGATGTAGGCTACCAGATTGGTCATCAGTGATGCCACATCGTCCGCATTCTGCGGTGGGGTGTAGACGGTTTCACCGGTTGCGTGGTTTTTCAACTCCGTACCAGGCAATTTGCGGAGTCCGGCCCGGTTTTTCTCCAAGGTTTGCTGGATGTCCAGAATATCCTGCAACCGGAGTAATCCTGTCTCTTTGACCTTCCGAAAACCACAGCCCAGTGCCTCAACGTAGTTCTTGACCTCTTTGGCTGCCGGGTTATAGGTACTGACTGCTGCATCGTCCCGGAACAGATCATCATGGGTAGTGACGATATTCTCAACCTCGGAACTGTCCTTTGCTTCCTGTAGTGCCAGAGTGCTCAGAAGGATGCTCTCGTTGGGGATGGAGCGCACAACCCCCTTGAGTTCCGCAAGGTGGCGGTGGGCGGATGTCAGTTTCTTCAGAACGGCACGGGTTTCTAGCTGATCCTCCTGAAGCAGAGGCAGATTGGCAGGGTGAAAGGTCGACACGGCGACTCCATATGTATAAAAAAAACCATTTTCTATATGTTTTACGAGGATGTATATAGTAAATACCGTTTTTCTATACATATTGATGGGATATGTATAGGGAATGGTTTTTTTTAAGCTTGTTTGTTGTGCTGGCCACCTAGACCGCCACTTCCCCCAACGGCACATTCAAGGAATCGACAATCTGCTTGATCGCCATCACTTGCGCCATGTCCGGAAACACGCCGGTAATCCCTTCGCTGTGGATATGGGTAAACGGCTGCTCGAACAGTTTCGCCATCTCGATGGTGCCATAGTCACGGATATGGTTTTTCAGCATATCCAGGAAGCGTATTTGCTGGCTGCTCAGATTGTGCTCGGCGGCAAAGCTGGCGAACTTTTCAGCCACTGCCGCACTTTCCATACCCACGAGAGTCCGTAGAATCTGGTCGAGGCCGGCGGAGGCATCCGGGTAGAACTCTTTCAATACACGAATATCGACGTCGGGATTTTGCACCAGCACCAGCTTGGCCAGTTCGTCTAACTCCTTGTCGTTTACCGGTTCGCCTTTACGGATTTTCATTAGTACCGGGTTGGCGGCAAACAGCGGCTCCAACGCGCCCTGAACCTGCTGGCGGTAGAGCTTGAAGTCCACCGATTTGATGGTGCTCTGTACTGTGCCGGTTTCGTATTTTGTCTGGTCTTCCTTTATATCTGTTTCCAGCGGGGCAGGGGCAGGTGGTTGAACGTTGCCTTCCATCAAATACATAACGCCCCGCAGACGGGTACGGGCATGCTCAAGATCGGCAAAGCTGGCATTTCGCCACCAGTCCAGATTCCGTATCTGGTTAATCAGCTCGCCGTGCTGTTGTACCTGAGCAAGATGTGGCGGCAACAGTTCTACCTTTTGGATAACCGCCGCAGCGTGTTGCTGCAATTTATCTGAATTAGTGAACAGGGCAGTCTGAGCGGCGATCATATCCATATCAAAGCGCAGGGCATTACCCTGACCTCGCACATCGACCCACTGCATTAATGGACCGATCTCGTCTATTAGCTGCTGTCGTGTTTGTGGGGCGAACTGTTCCAGTACCTTGAGATTGTCCAGTTGATGCCGTGTCTGCCACTTCTCCCGTACAGCGATAGAGTTTTCATCCAGCGACTGAATCTGCTCCTGAAGCTGTTTGGCCACGGTCTTCAGGCTGGCCTGATCAAACTTCTTCTGTGCAGCCTGGGCCAGTTCTACCCATGCTTCCAGACGCTTCTGGGCCAGCGGCCTGGCAGCAGACGTTGAGCCTTCTTCTTGCGCCAGAGCGTGATACTCAAAGTTGCCCCAGTGGTCGAAAATCAGAAACTTCTGTTTGTCCTGACCGGGGCCAAACAGATTGCGGCAAAGCCGTGTACCCCGGCCAATCATCTGCCAGAACTTCACTTTCGACTTCAACGGTTTGGCGAATACCAGATTGACGACGGCGGGTACATCAATGCCGGTATCGAGCATATCAACAGAGATGGCGATGGTGATTTCATCGGTTTTTGCAGGGTTACCGTCTTTGCTGTCGCCCTTGAAATCATCGATCAGTTGCTCGGCACGGGGATCGTAGTTGTCGATGACCTTGCAGAACTTGCCGCCAAACTGCGGGTACATTTCATCAAACACACTTTGTAGCAGCATGGCGTGTTTGTGGTTGCGGGCGAAAACGATGCTCTTGCCGGGAAGCTGGTCGTCCCGGTCCCGAATACCCTTTTCCATCAGGTTGCGCATGATGGCCCGGTTGGTATCACGGTTATAGATCGCCTTGTCGATCACGCTGGCGTCAAAGTCCAGAGTGTTAGGATCGATGCCTTGTTCTTCCAGTTGGGCAATCTGTTCGTCAGAGAGGTTATCTTTTTTAATGCCTTCACGCAGGAACTGTGTCGTATGAGTGATGACTTCGTATGGGGTGAGAAAGTCATCGGCAACCGCTGCTTCCAGCGAGTATTCGGCTGTCGGTATACGACCCTCGCAGCCAAACAGACCGTAGGTGGTGTGACCGATCATATCCACTGGGGTAGCGGTCAGACCAACCTGCAAGGCATCAAAATATTTGAACAGATCGCCGTAGACGTTATAGATAGAACGGTGCGATTCATCGGCAATAATCAGGTCGAAATAGCCAACGTCGTACTGATCCATAATCTTCATCATGCCAGGGTAGGTGGCGATAAAGATGCGGGAGTTTTTCATGTATTTTTTGTCCGATTTTCCCACCACATAAAGCGGGTCACTGACAAACTCATTGAAGGCATTGCGAGCCTGTTTACGCAGCTCCTTGCGGTCACAGAGGAACAGTACCCGTTTAGCCCAGCGGGCATCAAGCAGGCGTTTAGCCAGGGCGATGGTGACACGGGTCTTGCCGGTGCCGGTGGCTTGTACGATCAGTGCCTTCCGGTGTTTGTTGCTGAACCGTTCGCCGACACGGGTGATGCTCTCAAGCTGGTAGAGACGACCGGCGATGGAAGTATCAATCGGCACTTCAGCCAAAGGCTTGCGGGTGCTGCGTTGCTGAATCAGATATTGCAGACTTTCTGGACTATAAAAGCCAAACAGTTTGCGGGGCGGGTAGTGGCTTGCCGGACTCTCTTTATTAAAAGCATCGTCCCAGATAAAAATGTCGTGACCATTGGTGTAGAAAATCACCGGACGCTGGCCGTATTTCTTCTCCAGCCAGTCCGCGTAAAGTTTGGCTTGATGACGGCCTTTCTCCGCATCGGCATTGGTGCGCTTGGCTTCGATAACCGCCATGGGCAGGCCTTTATCGTCCCACAGCACATAGTCGGCATAACCATCACCACTTTTGCTGGGCTGCTCCTTGACCGGTTCTTCCCGGGTAACCTGTGAGGTGTTCTGCAAATTTTCGCCCACATTCCAGCCAGCGGCGATAAGCTGAGAATCAATCAGACGACGACGGGTTTCCGCTTCATCCAGCTCCAGCACATTGGCAACATGCTCGTTACGCTGGCGCAGTTCGGCCATGCGTTGCTGGAATTCATCAGCACGTTCTTTCTGTACTTTGAGTTCCTGAAGGATGCTGATTTGTTGTTGCTGGGCTTCTTCAAGCTCTTTCTTTGCCTGCTCAAGTTGTTCCTGCTTTTTTTGCAGCTCTTTTTTGGTCAAAGTTGCGGTTTCGGCCTTTGGTGCTTCCGGAACAGCGTACTTACCCAGGGCTTCTTTCGTACCATTGCCGTAGGTCAGGAATAACCAGCCACCAATGTAGAACGCCTCCTGCAACAGCCATAGGGCATCCCCAGCTTTGATCTTGTCACCGTGGGCTGCACGGTTGCCGTGCATACGCAGAGCGTCCATCTTCAGTAATACGGCATTGGGCATAACGCTTTGGAACACATCGTCCTGAAGCAAATCATAGAGACTAGCCCGGTACCCCTGTTCCAAACGTTCGTGGCGGTAGAGCCAGCGGACAATCAGCTCAAGATAGTTACGCAGTTTGACCAGACAGCTCTCGGGATCGGTATGAACGTAACGCTCTGCCTTCGATCCCAGAGTAGCCAGCTCTGGCCACTGGCTACGCAGCATCTCGAAATTGACGGATTTTTCAATATCCATGGTGAAAGGTGCCCTGATTGAACTTGTTGCTGGTCGGGCATTATTCTATGTGAGTCGTGTAGGAGGCAATACGGTGATAAAGCACTGGCTCGTCGATTTTAACGACAGTTGTTTTATAACGTCTGCGCTAAGGAGTAGTCCCGAAATAACTTCCGCATTTATGGAATCTGAACTCCGTTCGGACTGAGCCTGTCGAAGTCCGGTGACAGCACCCTTCGACTTTGCTCAGGGTGAACGGAAACCTGGAAGTTATTTCGGGACAGATCCTAAGGGGGGCATAAACAGATCTGTACCACCGTTCACACTGAGCTTGTCGAAGTGTGCTGCCCGCATCCTTCGACAGGCTCAGGATGAACGGAGTCTAAGGAATGCGACAGTACCCTTCGACTTTGCTCAGGATGAACGGAGTCTATTATTTCAACAAACCCTAACGAGCCAGTCGCAGAAAAATTGCGCACCAAAGTCGGTGATATACTCAGGTGCGCAAGAAATAGCAGGCGAGCATTAATGGGAAAATGCTCGCCACGCGGCTCGACCGGGCCGGGGAATTAACCGTCAATACGCTTGTATTTCATCCGGTGGGGCTGCAACTTCTGCTCTTCCGGCAGCGATGCTTCGTACTCGGTGTAGTTGCCTTCAAAGAAGGTAACTTTGGAGTCGCCCTCGTAGGCCAGAATATGCGTCGCTACCCGGTCCAGGAACCAGCGGTCGTGGGAGATCACCATGGCGCAGCCGGGGAAGGCCAGCAGGGCTTCTTCCAGGGCGCGCAGGGTTTCCACGTCCAGGTCGTTGGAGGGTTCGTCCAGCAGCAGTACATTACCACCGTCTTTTAATGTGGCCGCCAGTTGCAGTCGCCCGCGCTCACCGCCGGACAGCTCGCCCACACGTTTTTGTTGATCACCACCTTTGAAGTTAAAGCGGCCGATATAAGCCCGCGAAGGTACTTCGTAGTTGTTGATGCGCAGAATATCCTGACCGTCGGAAATGGCTTCCCATACCGTTTTACTGTCGTCCAGTTCATCGCGCAACTGCTGCACATTGGAGATTTTAACGGTATCACCCAGCTCCACGGTGCCGGCGTCCGGCTGTTCCTGGCCGGTGATCATCTTGAACAGGGTGGATTTACCGGCACCGTTACCGCCGATAATGCCGACGATGGCGCCTTTAGGGATGCTGAAACTCAGGTCGTCAATCAACAGCCGGTCGCCGAACCCTTTGCGCAGGTTTTTCACCTCGATGACTTTATCGCCAAGACGCGGGCCGGGTGGAATGTAGATCTCGTTGGTTTCGTTGCGGGTTTGGAAGTCCTGGGACTGCATCTCTTCAAAACGGGCCAGACGCGCCTTGGACTTGGACTGACGACCCTTGGCGTTGGAACGAACCCACTCCAGCTCGTGCTCCATGGCTTTACGACGAGCGTCTTGTTGTTTCTGCTCTTGTTCCAGACGTTGCTCTTTCTGCTCCAGCCAGGAGCTGTAGTTGCCCTGATAAGGGATGCCTTCGCCACGGTCCAGCTCCAGAATCCAGCCAGCGGCGTTATCGAGGAAGTAGCGGTCGTGGGTGATGGCCACCACAGTGCCGGGGTACTCCACCAGGAAGCGCTCCAGCCAGGCGACGGACTCGGCATCCAGGTGGTTGGTCGGCTCGTCCAGCAGCAGCATCTCCGGGCTGGACAGCAGCAGGCGGCACAGGGCCACACGACGACGTTCACCACCAGAGAGGTTCTGAATCAGGGCATCCCACTCGGGCAGGCGCAGAGCGTCGGCAGCCACCTCCAGCTTGCGCTCAAGATTGTGAGCATCGGCGGCCTGAATGATGTTTTCCAGACGGGCCTGTTCGGTGGCCAGGGCGTCAAAGTCTGCGTCCGGATCGGCGTAGGCTGCATAGACTTCATCCAGTCGCTGCTGGGCGGCTTTGACTTCGCCGAGCGCCTCTTCAACCACTTCGCGCACGGTTTTGTTCGGGTCCAGCTCCGGCTCCTGGGGCAGATAGCCCACATTCAGGTTGGGCTGTGGACGGGCTTCACCGTCGAACTCCTGATCAACACCGGCCATAATCCGCAACAGTGTGGACTTGCCGGCACCGTTCAAACCGAGAACGCCGATCTTGGCGCCGGGGAAGAAGGAGAGGGAGATGTTTTTGAGAATCTGACGCTTCGGGGGCACGACCTTGCTCACCCGATTCATGGTATAAACGTACTGTGACATTGAAATTACTCGTGCTAAGTGAGTTGAATAATACAATACATCAAAAACAGGTAAAACAATGTCGCAATTGGCCGGTGTGAGTATTTAGGGAGGTAGTAAACAGATTCATACCACCGTTCACACTGAGCTTGTCGAAGTGTGCTGTCCGCATCCTTCGACAGGCTTCCTTCGACAGGCTCAGGATGAACGTCCTTCGACAGGCTCAGGATGAACGTCCTTCGACAGGCTCAGGATGAACGTCCTTCGACAGGCTCAGGATGAACGTCCTTCGACAGGCTCAGGATGAA
>Ga0126343_10000177_pt1 | contig 20809 bp, 14 predicted proteins | sample Cyp2metagenome_FD_92531 | JGI IMG/M metagenome (GOLD analysis project Ga0126343, IMG submission 92531) | Coral microbial communities from Lord Howe Island, Old Settlement Bay, Australia - Cyphastrea 2 metagenome | ecosystem: Host-associated > Invertebrates > Cnidaria > Coral ...
AGGCGTCGCTTAACAACGAAAATCAAAGCTTCCGCTTCCGTGTGAAATTCTCACAGAACTTCGCTGTGAACTCGCCGCCGAAAAACAAACGCCGATTCGCGATTTCTCATGAACAAAATAATTTGTTCTGTCTAAACTAACAATTTGCAAATATAAGCATCGATATTATGGGCATCATTCAAATTTTCGAACTGCGAATTTTTACATGAAAATTGTTTGAAAGCGTACGTGACCTCCAACTGTGGAAGAGTTCCGCATGATTTCACGGATGACCTGACTTGTACATCATTCGAAATTGCAGCCAATAAAATCACACCATTTTTTCGGGACGGGCTCGGGATACGGGAAAGTTAAAAAAAACAAGGCAATTTTTGACTCCCAAGAAAACCAAAGGAATGCGCCCCCAAATTTAAGACGCTGGCTGACTACGTCATCCCGCATAATTAAAACATTCTACCACTCTGTAGTAAAAACCTATAGCCATGCTCCAAGGAATCCTGAGAAACCAGCAGCTTTACTAACAATATCTACTGGAGTAGCAGCAACAAACATTCATTTGATGGTACAACCATTAACACAGCATCAGCAATACCTGAATTTACAGATGATGTCTGACCAGAATAGAACACAAATGAGATTACCACATGAGCTGAAGCTAATAATAATAGACGAGATCTGTCCTGACTTGGTTTTAAAAAGCGGTATATTACGCTGGGTAGATGATCTGGTTGTCCGACAGTTAATGTTCCCTCTGGAGATAAAATTTGGAGGTAGTTTGGTGCACAACCTGTCATAGATTTGAATGCCAAGATGGCGTCTCTTAGACACAGACGGACTTAACTGGTATCCATCTTAGGTTTTCAGGGCTGGTGTTACGCTATCAAACTACCTTGTCCCCGAAACTATGCGAGCAGCGAAATTCTGTACTCCTTGTATTGTCTTTGTGTTGCAAGATGTCCAAGATTTTGGGAAATACTGTCATGTAAGTGCTGCTTTTGCTTTTCCGGGTAAAAAGTTATGTTCATCTCAGTATGACACTTCTTCAGAAGCATTGCTCTGTTGCAATGTAGACAATGAACAATGTTTGACCCAGAATTTTCACAAATTTTTTTGCAACAGTCGTTACTGTTGGACTCTGGATACATTGTCAGATAAATGTGCATGATTTCTGGACAGCACAGCCAGTTTTGTTTGTTCTGTGATTGCTCAACATTTGAGATGGCCTGTGCTTTTGCTTTAGTAACTGCATTGTTAACTGTGGTGGCAAGGCATTTTCCAAAATAATGCTTGAGCTTGGAGTTGGTCGCATTGTAAAGAAGTTTGCCTTGAATCTGTTGGATCTGGCTATACCAGACTGATAATTGCGTAGTTCCAGATGGGTCTGTTAATTCATCGTCACTAAGCATTTTGGTTCCGTGTTCTGGTTTCAGTGGTTCTCCAAGGCATTTAATGTAACCAGGGACAGTTAAATGTCTAGAGTTGTGGTTCTTGAGGATTTTATCTACAGATGTTGCTGTCATTCATGTGAGTGGCGGGAATGGAAACTGAATGGAATGTGGAGGTACATCTTGAAGAGCTGTATCCTTGTTTGGAAATACCATGGAGGTTGGACAGTGGTATTGGTTGCTGGTTTTGCAACTTATTTAGAAGTAATTGATGCTTGCATGACTCTCCTCTTTGTACCATGACTCTTACAGATTGGGTTTTATATTTTCCTGTTTGCAGTTGTATGTTAAAATACCCGTTTTTGGTACTGGTACTTTCCTGCACTTCTTGAACTTCTTGTACATTGTATGTATCCAGTGAAACGTGTTGAAGGAAAAATATTGTGTGAAAATAGAGCAAAATTCATCACAAAAATTATATGTGCGATATTTTGTAACTGGTACTAATTCACTGTCAATGACTTTTTTACTTAAACAATATGCTGAGCAACATTGCGTATATCTCTGTACTAAATTTAACAGGTCATCGTAATCTTTATCTCATTTATTTGTTTTAATTTGCTCAAACTGCACTTTATGAGGGTAAAGTTGAGGTTTTGACGAGTTGTCAGCATTGCATGTATTTTAAATTGACATGATAAAATCAGCATAGTCACAAACTGGTTTTTCTGCCCTGCACCCCTCTTTAACGTCCTGCTGTTTTTTGGGTAACATTTCAGGTGTCAACTGATCTGAAAGAGTCCTATATTAGGGCAGGTTTACTTGCAATGATATGTGTTTGAAACTTCAAAGCACGAAAGACTATGCAACAGCCTAAAACTAAGATAACTTTAGTGGTGGTTATGCTTAAAGATTTCTTTTCCTGAAGATCTTGATGGTCAAAGTTTATACTGTACACTGTATTGTGTTCACTGCGACGTTGTACCTAAATTACTTTCTTTAGACATTATTTATTAAGCCATGAAGCTGAAAGAATGTGTTGGTCATTCGGTGAAGATTCTGACCCATAAGCCAAAAGAGGCATGACTGTTAGCACCATTTCCTAAAAATCACTTCAGTCTTTACCTTACAAGTTTGCATTCAGAATGGCTCTTTCAACAATGTGATCCTCTCCTACTCTGGCAAGGGTGTCATTCTTAGCACCCCTTGTAGCATTTCTGGAATGCCCTTCTTCTGCCATGTTGGTATTAGCTCTAATGAGCTCTTAAATGCACAGAAAATGTGGAATCTGTGAACATGAATTATAGCGTGAAGCTTATTCTGTGATTCTTGGGTTAGTTGTAATCTGAAGCAAGTTTGAAGGCAAAAGGCAGAATGTAACCCATGTTGCAACCACAACATAGACAGGAGCAATTGGCACGTTCGGAGTCCAAAACAACAGACAAGTGCCCGGTACTGAAAGATAAATATAGTGTTACTAGTAATTACCAAAGGTTAGCAAATGCAGGGGAGGACGATTTATATTTGTTTTTTTTTTTGGTAATGAAGGACTTGAAGGCGTATGTTGAAAAAGGCTGTGCTTTGCAGGGTTGAGCTTTCTTGCCTCTCCTTCTGTTGTAACAGTAACAAAGTGTGTTTAAACCCTTGAAACAGTGTCAAACAGTAGATCATTGCAGGGGTCAGTGGTTCCATTGTTTTGTTTTGCTTAGTTTTAGTAATATGCTGTAATTTTGTTTCACAGTTTAAATAAAAACACTCTTTGTTAGAAATATTCGTGTTGATTAAGATAAAATGATTGATGTAAAGCAACAATGATTTATTTAGAATCATAACATCCAAAAGTTTAGATATTATTAGAATGTAGAAACAATGAAATGAAACAAATAACGCAAATAACAAATTTTTGATGTGCATTACAATGTCAATCTATGTAAACAGGAACGAAATGAGAAATGCATTTTGTTTGTGGAAATACTTAAACATTTCACTGAATAGAAACAAAACGATGTTTGCTAAACGTACTAAATGTTTGGTTATATTAAAGTTAACTTAATTATCAAATGGTACTACATAGTTGCTGGCACTCACATCTGTCTAAGTAACACCAAAGATAGAGAAACGCTGCCATTCCAAAGACTGAAGGACAAACAATGCTCTCGTTTCACGCTTCAAGATTACACACTTGAAGGTTGAAGAACACCCGAGGACGAAGAATACCGACGCACTCAATGAGATCAAGGATGAACAACAATCAACAATCGCAGACTATACACTTGTAAAGTTAAGGTCGCACAACACTGGCGCTTTACGCTTGAAGTATAGTAAGACTCTTGGAACAACACTCCAGCAATTCCCTTGAGGAATGCTTGAGGCGGATTGCGGCCTGAGATGGCATTCAACTCGACATAAATAGAAACGTCAACTCCCAGATTGGATTGGTCGGCGCTTCTCTCTGCATGACCTTCATATGATCCAAGGTCCAAATTACGCGGGATGGCGGTGACAAAAAAGCATTCTTTGCATTCCATACATTCGTGGTGGAAGACTCAAGATTTAAGAAATATTGAGTCAGGCCCAAACTATAAAACTGCCGCGCATGGGTTTGTATAAATGTTGAGATTAGTTAATCAATTAAAAATTTATTTGTCTGAGAACCATTTCCAAAGAAAAATAAAGAAATGAAAGTGGTTTTAAAAGTTTTAAGCCATAAATGTTAATTATAAACATTAAAACAATAAAATAAACTTTCCTTTGCTTGTGAGTTTAGGGTATGACTCACACGAAGGAAAACAAGTAAATAAATTTATTGATTGATCCTCTTGGAGCTTAAGTGCCTCAGAAAGCTTGGCTGTCGTCTCAAATTCTTTCCATGTCTTCCCTGCTGTTTTTATTTTTTCCTTGATCCTCCTCCTCCAGGTTTCTCGTGGGTGACCTCTCTTCTTCCACCATCTGGTAACCTGTTCCAGGCTCTCAGTCAGTAGGGACGATTGAAAAAGCAGGCGTGGGACGAGCGGGATCTGTTAAAAAAAATAGGGGAGGGTGCTGAAATGAGAGCCTGTAAGCATTGTTTTAAAAACCTCATTCCAGTATACCAGCTCCTGGTATACCCTCTGATTGGTTTATTTTGCAGTTGATATCAACGCCTTGTCGGCATCTTAGCCGTTTGTCTAAATAAAAGCCAGGTGAAGTTAAGGGCAGCCGAGTGACGAGCAGAGAACTTCAAATGTACAGTCACGAACCGTAGAAGTCGTGAAGGCTAGTGAACCCCATTTTACATGTTGCCTGTTGATTAGGACTTCTCGAAGACACTGGACTGGTAGACAAATGCTCTCAGGTTCTTTGGCTGCCGTTGAAATTCCAATTGGGAAGTTGCATGAGATTCACTTCACTCTAGCGTTGTCCACAACGCCGTCGTTTGCTTGTGCTGTAACTTTCTTAAAGTATCCAAACTGCTTGAACAAATACGATCAGACAGCTAACATCGGAAATATTTTCGGCACAATTTGTACCTGAGGGAATCCACAACATCAGCCAACACAAAATTATTATTTACCACTGTAAGCCAGCAATTCCTTGTTTCAAGTGATGTTAAAAGCCAAACTCTAGGAACTTTCGTTCAGTGGCAAGTCACATTATTTTTTGTTGTAAAATCTACAGCATTTTGAAGGGTGGGCTTCAATATTTGAAGAGATTTTAGTCGACAAAGACGACATGTAAAACGACTGCAAGATGATCAAAACATGTGAAGCTGGTGATGATACACACGCGAGTAACTTGACACCAATGATACTGACAATTTGACATTTGACATCCTTGAAGTGTTATTTTTTTAAAGTGGGTGGAGTGAGGTTTCTGAAACAATCCTTACAGGCTCTCCTTCCCCAACTTTTTTTTTTACCAGATCCTGCTTGTCCGGCATCCGCTTTTTCGATCGTCCCCACTGACCGAGAGCCTAGAACAGGTTAAATATCTGGTGTCCCCCTTAATGCAGTTAGTGTTATGCCACCTCGGTGTTTCCTGATAACGTGCCCAAGACACCATCTTCTTTGCTTTATTACCATGGTGATGTCCCACTGTCCGGTCCCTTGATAGAGTTATTTGTTTGTGAACTGGGGCCAGTATATCCTACACATCTTTCTGAGGCATGAAGTGTGGAAACTTGACAGTTTTTCTCTGTCTCCCTACATGTTCAAACATATCATGCCAGTTAGGCTGGGGTGTTGAGTACTTTGGATGAACATCCCCAAACACAAACATATCATGCCAGTTTGGGCTGGGGTGTCCACTTCTTTGGATCACAAGACCCGTATACAAACATTTCATGGCAGTTAGGCTTGGATGTCTACTACTTTGGATAGAAAACCCTATAGACGAACATACCACGCCAGTTAGGCTGGGGTTTCCATTACTTTAGACCAAAAAAAAAACAGTTGGGCTGGGGTGTCTGCTACTTTGGACCAAAAAAAAAAACAGTTAGGCTGGGGTGTCCGCTACTTTAGACCAAAAAAAAAACCAAGTGGAAAAATATCATGCCAGTTAGGCTGGGGTGTCTACTACTTTGGACAGAAAACCCCTTAAACAAAATACCATGCCAGTTAGGCTGGGGTGTCTGCTACGTTGGACAAAAACCCCATAGACTAGCATATTATGCCAGCTAGGCCGGCTTATTGACTACTTTGGATCTAAAACCCGGCCAAAATACAAATATAAATGGACCATTTAGGCTAGTAAACTAGAAAAATCACAAGTAAAGAAGACTATTTTAATCTTAAGTCAATATAAATAAGCATCCTCACTAATAGTAAAGACGCATTTCTTTGTAAGTAACTGAAAAGAAGTCTATCAAGAAAGGAACAATAATTAATCCCCATACAAGTTCTACTTACCCTGGATTTTCTGGTCTCATAATTTCTTGCAGTACAGTTTCTTGTGGTGGCTGCATAATACTAGCGACTTAAGACCGCCAAAATAGCTTCAGTGTAAGTCCCTTTCATGGGAAATTAAACATGAGCCTAACTTAAAACAGTACAGAATAATGAGAGAGTTGAAAAAAGGAGGAGGGCTGGGATGGAATGGGTTTGCAGTCCTTCTGTATCATTTAGGCTAGTAAACTAGAGAAATTACAAGTAATGTAAACTACTACAGAAGAGGATAATACTAATGGTAAGCTGAGCAGCCGCTGACAATAGAAGTGTGATTAGAGTGGACGCTTGGAAAAACCCTCCCATAGAAATCCCATTAGGAGAAAAAAAGCAGGAAATCTGGGAAGGAACCATGGTTCATGCTCCGGGGATAGGTAGCCTTTCCTACAGAGCCTTTACAAAGGTAAAACTGTCAATACTGCAGTACGAATACCTGAAAAAGTAAAAGGAGAAAATGAAACAGAGCTCTGAACAAGGTTTATTCAGAGGCTTAGATGACTATAGTGTGCTACACTGCTCCTTATGTACCCCTTTCGTTCTACCCGTGATGCACCGACCTGGAACCCATGCCATGTCATGTCCCGTGCGGTCAAAATACTAATTTTAATACAATACTCACTCTTAACACAACATATTTTTACATGACGCCTTTCAAATCACTCCTCGACACACTCCTCTTCTGCTTTATGTAATACAGAAATAAAATAAAAACAATTAGCTCTACTATGAATTTAAATAAGGCTCACAATATGCACTCGTAATAATAATAATAAACAGATTTACCTCTGAAAATAACTGAAACAAATTCTTGAAATGAAATTTATTAGTCCCAATAGAAATTATACTTACCCTGATAGATTTTTATAATTGATTATTAAGATATTTTCATAATAATGAAAATATACAACAACTATAAGTCTCCAGGGAGAATTTTGTACACCAAGTTTGTAATTTTCTGAATTCTTGCTGGGTCCAGTTGGTCTTTTCCCAGCATTCCAGTGACATCTTTTCTCTCACATCTGCTGGCTTAAAGAATTCTCTTAGTAGGCAAAGTGCAAAGTTCATGCTGGGAGAGGCATGGACTTTGTCAGCAAGAAGGTAATCTTTTTGAAAGAGCCATCCTGGTTGTGAGGTGAAATTTCATGGCCCTCAGTTTCTATGCTTAGAGGTGGGTTTGAGTTAGGTATGAAAATATTCATTTTACTTTAAGGCTGTATCTCTGCTGTAATGTAACTTGCAACATTACTGGGAATGAACATTGTGATTTCACAGAAAGACGGTGTCTCTGCTGGAAAGTGACTTCTGGAAACAAGCCTTTCCATTTCATGTGGAGGCTGCCTCTCAGGTGGGCATTTGTTACAAGTCTCCAACAGCTGAGTGAGGGTGGCTAAATTTCAGCTGAATTGTCATTACCAAACAGAGGGCCACATTGCAGAGATTTTCCATGCAATTCACCAGTGGTGACTGACAAATGCATGCTTGTAGCAGTAGAGTGGTTTCTTGATGATCGAGCCTGTCTGTAAGGGAAGTATTTGGGTGAAAACTGTGTATTAACAGATGTAGATCACCAATTTGAGTGGAGGGATGTTGAAGCTGCAGTGTAGTTTAGTTTCCTTGGTAAAGCTAGACGTTGCCATAGTGACAGAGAGGGATGGGAAGTTGGGAGCCTGTCTTCAGATGGTGGCATAGGTGAAAGAGGGATTTAAGACTGATGATGCAAGGATTGGGACATTGCAGTAGGCATGGATATTATTGCAATTTCCGAGAGTAAAATCTGTGAAAATCTGTGAACAAATTTAAACATACCAGACTATGCTTTTGTAAATACTAGTTCAAAAATGTAGGCTGGAGGCATTGGCCTGTATCTCCCTAGTGATATAGAATTTATGAGGAGGTGTGAATTGGATATGCTCATCTGATGAAATTAAATCATGCTGGGTAGAACTTGAACACTTTTACACGGAAACCTGATAGTAGGCTGTGTTTATAGAAATCCTTAAGGAAATAGGGGCTTGTGTCGTGACACTTTAAAAACCCAATTAGATAATTTTGAGCAGCAAGAGCCATGAGAGTCTGGTCCTCTGGGACATCAATAACAATTTCCTGAGATATAATGATGATAAACAAAGGTTGAAGTATTTAGACATGCTATTGCGGCAGCGTTTCGTGCCAGTTATCACCAAGGTAACTAACGCTCCTCTTATCAACCGCATTTATACCAACATGCCTGAAAGAGTAATCAAAGCAGGTATCTGCCTTGCTGATGTTTTGGACCACTGTGCAGTATATTGTACTATAGCTAGCACTTTAATATAACCACATAACTCGCATCGGGAGATATATCTAACTACTTCTTTCCATTTCCCGAACATTGCATGGAAAAGAATGGCACAAATTAATTAACCACATCTGTAATTTAAAGGACAGTGGTACATAGATAGAAACTTTATTTATCCACGGGATCATTTCACTAAAAAGTGGTCTTGTAAAGAGCCATGCACATTAACCTTAAATACTTAAAAACCTCTATAACCTGGTACTTTAAAACTAAGACTAAAAACTTAGGAACTATTTTAGCTATTTTAACTTAACTTAATTATAACTTATTTTAATTATGAGGAGGTGTGAATTGGATATGCTCATCTGATGAAATTAAATCATGCTGATTGTAGAACTTGAACACTTTTACAAGGAAACCTGATAGTAGGTTGTGTTAATAGAAATCCTTAAGGAAATAGGGGCTTGTGTCGTGACACTTAAAAAACCCAGTTAGATAATTTTGAGCAGCAAGAGCCATGAGAGTCTGGTCCTCTGGGACATCAATAACAATTTCCTAAGATATAGTGATGATAGACAAAAGCAGTATGTGACAATTTCCTAGAATTAAGCAGTCTTTTGTTCAAAGGTTTGATTATTGCGACTGAAATTACAGTGATTCTTTTTTTTCCACACACTGCAACTTACCTACATGTGGCCATGTACAAAATAATGTTCAAGATCACTTAACATATTGGAAATGGCGATTGAAGAAAACAAATGGAAATCCAAGTTGACAGTAATTTTTGTCCCAACTTAAATGGTACACGTTTGGCCAACCTGTTCTCTTTCTGGTCCACTCCCAGAAAATGAAAGGGACACCTTAGTGCACAATTAAATATCCTCAGCACAAACGTAGACATTATTACAGAGTGTTTGGTTACAATCTAATCAAAATTGTTCTTCTCAGTTTTCTCAAGAGCTGGAAGTTGAATGTGATGTTTTCCTTTCTCAAATTTGTCTCTGCAGTTGTTGAATTGCTGCAAGATTTTTTGTTTCTTTTCACTTCTCTAAGTAACTCTGCATGAGGCTCTTCAAGCTTTTGAGCATTTGGAAACCTGATGAAACCCAAAGCCTTCCACAACCTTAAAGAACAATGACAATGGGTGATTGTATGCTGACTTTAGCACACACTTAAACTATTTCACTTGAAACTTTTTCAAGATCCTAATCTTAATTCATTAAACCAAAAAAGTCCAACCTCCCTAGATCACTCAGCTCTCTGTTTATTTCTCCATTCCAAACTGCAACAGCAACCTATTTTTCTTACAACCTAAAACTAAATGTAGGCAAGAGTTCCTTTGAGCGACTGTGCACTTAACATATTGACTCATTATTTTTAGGGAAGAAATATGGTAGTTGTATTCATTTTCCCATATAAATGATACACTAACTGGTTTTCAAGTCATGGACCTCATTGAAGGCCTCAGAAAGAACGCTCAATGATACCCACAAATAACACCTGGTCAAAACAAAAAGCATCAAACAGAAGTCTTGGTAATAACAGCAAAAATGTAAGATATGTTGTAGTAGGTCATAATAGATACCGAGAAGACTTGCACTAAGGAGATGTGCCATTCAGGTAAAAAATGGTGTACAAAACACACATCATACTTACTGAAAGGTGCCTCAAGGTGGTGTTGTCTTTCTAATTTGTGTACAACCCCATAAACGTAAAGGAGAGGGTGTGTAGGACTATGGTCTCCCCTGAGTCTGACTCATCATCTTCATTGTCTCCTGAAATTAAGGGCATAACTACAAAACATCTTCTGAGGTTAAACTTTCTACATATGTCCCTGGCCTCTTGTCATTTTTACTGTTCGGTGCTACCCAGGTGTCCCATTCCCAAATTACTTGTTATTTTTGTGTTTAATGTGAAGAAAGCATGATGAAGACGAGGTCAACTTGTCAAGGTTTTTAACTGGTGGAGCCTTTGGTCTGATATCTGAAGAGTGTTTCTGTACAACTCCATTTAAACTTAGTCTTGTCTTCTGCAAATCGATGTACAGTACTGGTAAAGCGATGGCATAAAGAAGGCTTTTACTGATGCTGGTGTGAAAGTTGTGACAGTTACAAAACCACCACCAACCAACCTAAAGAGCTTGTGACGGCAGTGGTTGTATTATTATTGGGCACAATGAAAGATTTAGAGTGACTACGGGAGGAGAGACGTGTTTTAATGCTCCAAAACACATCTGAAGGACATGTCAGAGCTCTGAAGCTGTTAATAACAGTAGCCACTGAAAAGGAGGAGAGTTGATCCTGTGACCTTTTGGTCTATGAGATGGATATTTTCAGGATATTGCACAAAAATAGTAGTAAAGGTATCTGACAGGCATTAAGCATGATACTCTCATGCTCTTAAAGAGCTATTGTCTCAATAACATTGTTGATGCAAGGCCAACTTTACCTCATATTGATGACCTCAGTGTCTTTTTTGTTTTCTATTGAGATATCTCTTTTCAAAGAGTATCCTGACAGTACCACAGTTTGCAGTGCTCTTGGCATCTCTCCTTCCAATCTGATTCTCTGCAGAATTTTTCTTATTGACACATTGGCATCATGTGTAAGTTCCCAAACATGCAGAGCCCTCGTCTCCCCTTGCATTCTGAAAGAGCGAAAGTCTCCATCTGAAAAAGGGCCTGAAAAGAAGGAAACATTGACCTGTATAACGTAATAAAGCAAATCCATTCCTCAATTACTCTAGAGATAAATGGGAAATAAATTCCAAATTTAACACTGAAATGTGAATTTTACTGTAACTGAAAAGGGGAAAGAAGTTTTGGTTGAGTTCTCCAGAGGTTTGAAAAATTGAGGCCCCATTGCTCATCCTCCCCTAAAAAAAGTATGTCATATGGGTCATGGGGTCCCTTTTGAGTAATTCTGTTGCTTGATAAGTGCATGATAGGTTTACTTACCCACTAGCTTTAATATTTTTTCATTCATCTTAAACTTAATCTTTCAATGTCCTGTAAGGTATCTGCCTTCCTGTAAATTTTGCACCTTACTTGAAAAGAGTATGACTTTTAGGTCCATCCCTTATCAGACAGCGTGAAAACCAGGACATGGGATGTTGAGATTTGTTTCTTTTTGATAAGGTTCTTCAGATAGAGCTCAACCTTGAGATCCTTAAGAATGACTATGGGCCTTGGAAAGATCCAATTAGTATAAGTGGTAGAGCTGAGAGTAGCTAGAACTGCTTACAGGGCGGATGACTTGGCTGGGCTTGTTGAATGAGGGTTTGGTATTCGACAACTTCTCGTACTCTGACCTCAGCTGATTCTCGTACTCTGACCTCAACTGTTGAAATTTTCCATCGTGAAGATCTACATTTCCATTTCACACCCCTTTCACTGATTCCATAAGGCTTGCCTTCATCTGTGGAATTCAGTTTCAACCAAAATATCCCATCAGGATTCCTTGACACTGGCTAACTTTTTCCACATGTTTATTCACCAGCTGATTCACATCAGACTCGTGAAGTACGTTCACCTTTTCCTCTCCTCTCAACTACACTACCTCGTTCTCGCTAGATTTGTTGAAACAGATTTCTATGATGTCATGTTTTGCGTATTCCAATTGTCACGCTTTTTGTTCCGACAGCCAAGAAAGAATCACTAAAACAGTGTAAAAACGCTGAGGGCACATTCCTTGTTGCCCTTGGTGGCGATGTGCACCCTTTCGGAAAGACGGATGTTGCCCCTGACTGACAGCACCCTTTTGGAAAGAAAGACAGGGCTTGTACATTTTTAGTAAGTTTGTTAAATGAATAATTTTATTATTTTTGGTGCCAGCTTGGAGGAGTCTTGCACAATTATTAAAAAGTATGTTGAACTCTTATCCCAAAAAATTGCTGACCTGGACGAACGGTTTTTGTAACAGAGGGTCTCAAAGTTACTATTAAATTTCAAGAAGTACCCAATGACATAAAAATGCTTGTTATGTTTGGGGGATGAGTTATCAAACCATGCCAAGTTGTTTTCCTAATTTGTAAATGTGTACAGGATTTGTGTCTAAACCTTGTGTAGGGGTGTTTCGATAGTTAAGCAGTGCCAGATAAGCGTCTGAACCATCATCTTGCAGATGATGTGGGAGGACATGGTGGAATCGAGGTGTAATTCAGTTGTAAACAACTTTTATGGATTATTGACCTGTTCATAATTTAGCAGACTAAATGTTTTGATTCCTTTGCTTTGTATTTTTTATCCCATTTCATTGTTTTTTTGTTGTTTTGGACTTGCTTTACTAGTCCAAAGTTGTGTTGACTTAACTAACTTTAATATAATTTTCCCCAAAATTTATAGGACTTGGAAACTGATTATTTACTTGACATAAGTTTGAAACCATAACCAAAACACGTGACACTCGGCCATGGGACAGTGGTGAATATTATCATTTAAGTGAAAACCACAACTTGCTAACGGTTCTACAATCGTTTGTTTTAAGTGTTCGTATTTGGGGCAACCCCAAGTTTGTAAATTGAGATAACGAATGTTCCATTTGGTTAACAAGTCTTTTTCAACATGACCCCCTTAGTATGCTACCACAGTTCTTTTCTCCATCTTGAACTGGCTGTTTAATCTCAGTAAGACAATATCTACTTCACCATGCTCATAAGCTCTCTCTTGGTAACAGAGTTGATAAGTGAGTCGGTGTATGTTATATTTTGCAAAGTTCACTGTGTCTTTATCCTTGTGAGACAAGGCTTTGTTTGCTGCTGGCTGGAAAAAAGCATGGTGGCTAGAGTGTTCACTCCAAGGGTAATAACCCATTTCACGCACTTGAAATTTCTTTTGCACAGAGAATCCCTTTAAGTCTATGATGAGAGTTATGCTGTTCTTGATTCTGAAATCCACCACAGCATAGGTAAGTTGGAACACATGCCCAATAATGGTGGCTACCTTCTTGCATTGGATCTGCTCAATTTCGTCCATGGTTAACAGAGGTGTAGTGCTCGATTCGACTTGCATGTTTGGAAGCTATCTGCTCAAAAAATATTTACCGAAGTTTGTGACCAAAAACTGCTAAATGGAGCACACGCTTTTATTTTGAACAGATAATAGTTTTTTTATGAGCCAATTAGGGTTAAAAGAGCCTGGGCAAGCATAAACAAGTTTATTGTTTTTATTGTTCTAGACTGACGCTTGTTAGTGAACCTAATCCAAATTAGTAGGCAGGAACCCATTTTGAGACACTTAATTAATATGGAGGAATGCATTTTACCTAGACAGTTTGAATATTAATGACTTAACTCTACTTAACTCTACCCAACTCTACCTGGCTCTACCTAGATCCGGCCAATTCCCAACATATGTAACTACTGTGGAATCTTATTACGGCATTGATCTTACAACGCTTCATTGTTTCTCTTCGGTTATATAGGTTAATTGTTGATGGAAGATCAGATTGATAATTATTTTAGATATGGTTTGATTCTATTAAATCATCAGAAAGCATGTTAGGTTGAACAATCATTAAATTCATCAGGGTATTTTTTATAATCCTTGTAGTAATAAACTGCAAACTCCGCTAAACATAACTGGTTGACAATATTTGGGCAATCCCTGTATCATTTGATTATATTTGACATGAAAATGAGGGTACATTTGGCATCGTTATGATCTTTCAAACCTTTCTCATGAATATCTTTCGTATCTTTTTTGTAATTTTCTGATTCTACTAGGGACTCTTCCACGATATTTTGTAGTAGTTGGTCTAATTCAGGTTCATCGGTATTTGACCCACTGGATCTTTCCTGGGCCCTCATTTTCTTCTCATGTTTCTCTGATAATAGCTGGTATCGATCCCTTACAGACTTTTGGTTGACACTGAAGGTAATCTCCTTTACTTCACAAAGGTCACTCACAATATTTTTCCGTGCATTTCCACTTTGTGGGCTTCCCACCTTGAACTGATTTGGCTTCAGCAGGGTTGTTTCCAGACAAAACTCAGGATCATTGGTAAAAGCAACAAACTAATTTATTTCACCGGTAACGTCACGACTTTACAGCACTAAGCTTCTTTACATGAAAATCTTCTTCTTCTTCTTCAGAAGGAACTCTCGCTCTTATATATGTGAGGCTTTAAGTTCTAGAAACTTCTATTAGGAGCTAAATTAAGAAGTATGGCACAGTTTCTAATGCGAATAATTACATAAGGAAATGTTCTGGAATGTTCTTATACAAATTGGTTACGGTTGAGTGACTTCCAGTTCTAGATTGTTCTAGCGCTTGACTGGGACAATTTTTCATAACCCCGTTCTTTGACCATAAACTTACCTTTTCTTTGGAACTTTACCTTCTGCCATTTTGAACAGCTGTGATCACTTTAAAACAGCAATTCTGACGGGGGCGTCAGCTCGCAACACGAGAGACGTAATTAAGTTTTGTATGCACTCATGCACATTGCATCATTTTTCTATTGTCCTCAACGTTCTCCAAGGCGTAAGTTCATTAATAACTCGAGCCCATGTATTTTAGATTACCGGAAATGTTCTCACAGAGAGTAATGAAGCCTTTTCAGGACCCAAAGGGTTGCTGGAGCAACCCCAATTTGATTTGCGGGGTCCCTGACCCCTGTATGAAATAACAGAGTTTGTAGCAGAGCTTGTGGCCATTGATTCGGAAGTAACAGGGAATGTATTACATTTATAGATAAGCTTTATTACATTTATGATTGTTCGGTTTATTACATCTAAGGTTGGTGGATTTATTACATTTGTTGTTAAAAGATATTGCATTAATTTTATGGTTTATATTTCATTTCTTGGGTGATACATGTACAGTTTCTGTTCAGTTTTGTTGGTGTGTACACGCCACACCCACAAATGTTTTACCACCTTAAGTAAGCCAACAGTGGCAACTTAGACGTTGAAATAGTGAGGATGCTCAATTCCCTGTACAAACCAAATCAAATCATCTCAAGTGCACCAAAACCATTCAGAATTTGTCCTCATCAAATTATTTTATCTTCAGCTGATAAACAGTGACTATGCTGACAGTTCTATCACAGGCAAAAAGCCCAGAAACCTTTTCTCTTGGAGATAAACATGTTGTCAATAAGCACCACATATTATGAAGTAGAAAAAATATTGTTATGTGGTACCACATGATTGGTTTGAAAGATACTCGCGGCATTAAAGTTGTTACTCTTAAAGTTGTTTTTTGTGAACTGCTGACTACTTTTACTTATAGGTGTTGACTTCATGCATTCACATCACTACTGTAATTTTACTTAATCATCACTTTGTTCTGAGTCAGTTGTGGCAGATGCCTAAGAAGTGAAGTTACATTATGGTGGCTCAAAATCAAACTGTACTTCATTGTTTCATACTGTGTGAAGAAAGGTTATGCATTTTAGTTACAGACTAGTCCTAAAGGATTGCATTCTTTGGTAAAATCTTTGAATTCAAAACTAAAATATTACTACTGATATAAATATTGTTTTAACATTTTGAAAAAGGAAGTAAAATGTAATGTACCAGTTCATTTAACTCATCCCAGTGCTGATGATGCTCTTTGATCTTTTGGTATAGTCCCTTAACTGCCTATTATAGAGATAGAATTTTACAGTACATCAGTTTACTGAAGAACTGCAAGATGCTAGAGAAATGAAATATGTGGTGTGATGTTTTTCATGTATTGAAACAACATGATGTGTTTACCCTTCTGCACTCTCCTGAGTGAGACAATTTTTTTAGTCAGGGGGTCATCTGCCGTAGTCTATGGTATTATAACAAGATCTTGTCAGAAAGGGAAGTCAAAATGTAAATGAGGAAATCTGTTAAATAGTGTAATCCAGTGGTACAGTGTTGCTACCCTTATGATCTAGGGGAACTGTGCCTTATATCTAGAACATATAGTCACATGACTTCACGTCACGCAAACTTAACATGCTATTGTTACATCCTGTCTCTTTTTTTTTTCTTAAAGGACGTTTGCGCGAAAACTTCCCACTCAATAGATTTTTTAAAAATTTTTACTGCAGTCAGATAATGTGTTACTTGTGCCAGAAATGCAAAAAAAAATTGGGGGTCACTGTCTTCGTTTCAGATATAAAGTGTGTGGAAAGCTACCCTGATTTTGATAAATTGGCACATGTAATTCAGCATGGTCTACAGTGGTTTATCGTTAAAAATATCGAAGGTGAGTCAGAGGAGGCAAACAACCTTGGTCTTATTTTGTAGAAGTGGGTCTGTTGCGTAAATAATTCCAAATTTTACTAACGTTTTCATAAACTTAATCCTTCAAAAGGCATTTGAAACTGTTGCACCGATGAACAAAGAGCTAGAAAGAACAGAATTAGATCGTACATTTTGCAAAAAAAAATCACAGTTCTAGTCGATAGATTTTCTTCATTTTTTCGCTTAAGGCAGAAAATTGGAGGAGGAAAAGATCCATCAAAAGAAAAACGGGGGCCACCATACGTCCAAGGTCGTTAAATCCAGGAAAAGCTATAGCAATGGCCATCTGCCCTATCATTTATTCATTTTATTACTTGGCGCGCACGCTCATGCATGACGTGGCATGTGAATCTGCATGCGCAGTAGGATGCGCAGAAACAATTAGCGCGAACGTCCTTAAAGACAAAGTTCGAGATATGTGTGTTCCCAACTTCACGCAAATGTCTCTGATCTGGTAAATCGCAAAACTGTTCGTCTTAAATCTCTTAACATTAAAAGGAAAGAAACTCCGGTTTCATAAACGTAAACAAAGTCCTTTAGGTGTCAGGGCCTTGTCACTTGTCTGCCTGATCTGGGAGTGAGACCTTGATGTCCAGGATTGATGTCACTGGTATTGCTTTACGCCAGTGGCAGGGCAGGCTCCTGATGGCCTTGGGTATCACTGCTGGTCATTGCTGGCAGACAGTTAGTCACTGGTGACTGTGTCAAGACTGGTAGTGGATCAGATGTTGACTTTTTAAGCTCATTGGTCAGTGTGGTGGTTTCTCTGCTGAGCTGATACGCTTCCTCAGATTTCCTGAGATGAACTCTATTTCAGCGTTTTTTTTGTCTGTCTTCGGTAACGACGTATGATCTTGACCCAATTTTAGCATTGACCACAGCCTACAGCAATTCCTGATCCTTTGTCTTACTGGGACCATGGTACATTCTCACTGTATCACTTGGCTTGAAATCAGAGAGTATGCGAGCTCCACGGTCGTGGTGTTTTGCCTGTCATTCTTGGTTGGACAGCAATTTCTTGTGTTGTCCGTCTGGTATCTGTGGTTGCAACAGTCTGGCAGTGGTGGGTAATACGGTCTCAGTACAGCGACTCATAAGTCTGTGTACAGGACTTGTGTCTAAACCTTGTGTAGGGGTTTTTCGATAGTTGAGCAGTGCCAGATAAGCGTCTGAACCATCATCTTGCGGATGATGTGGGAGGACATGGTGGAATCGAGGTGTAATTCAGTTGTAAACAACTTTTATGGATTATTAACCTGTTCATAATTTAGCAGACTAAATGTTTCGATTCCTTTGCTTTGTATTTTTTATCCCATTTCGTTGATTTTTTTTTGTTTTGGACTTGCCTTACTAGTCAAGAAGTTGTGTTAACTTAACGAACTTTAATATCATTTTTCCCAAAAATTACAGGACGTAAAAACTGATTATTTACTTGACATAAGTTTGAAACCATAACCAAAATGCATGACACTCGGCCATGGGACAGTGGTGAATATTATCATTTAAGTGAAAACCACAACTTGCTAACGGTTCTACAATCATTTGTTTTAAGTGTTCGTATTTGGGGTAACCCCAAGTTTGTAAATCAAGACAAGGAATGTTCCATTTGGTTAACAAGTCTTTTTCAACATGACCCCCTTAGTATGCTTCCACAGTTCTTTTCTCCGTCTTGAATCGGCTGTTTAATCTCAGTAAGACAATATCTACTTCATCATGCTCATAAGCTCTCTCTTGGTAACGGAGTTGATAAGTGAGTCAGCGTATGTTATGTTTTGCAAAGTTCACTGTCTTTTTATCCTTGTGAGACAAGGCTTTGTTTGCTGCTGGCTGGAAAAAAGCATGGCGGCTAGAGTGTTCATTCCAAGAGTAATAACCCATTTCACGCACTTGAAATTTCTTTTGCACAGAGAATCCCTTTAAGTCTTTGACGAGACTTATGCTGTTCTTGATTCTCAAATCCACCGCAGCATGCCCAATAATGGTGGCTACCTTCTTGCGTTGGATCTGCCCAACTTCGTCCATGGTTAACAGAGGTGTAGTGCTCAATTCGACTTGCATGTTTTGGAGCTATCTGCTCAAAAAATATTATTTACTGGAGTTTGTGACAAGAAAAAAATGCTTAATGGAGAACGCGCTTTTATTTTGAACAGAGAATAGATTTTTTTATGAGCCAATTAGGGTTAAAAGAGCCCGGGCAAGCATAGAGAAGTTTATTGTTTTTATTGTTCTAGACTGACGATTATTAGGGAACCTAATCCAAATTAGTATGCAGGAACCCATTTCAAGACACTTAGTTAATATGGAGGAGTGCATTTTACCTAGACAGTTTGAATATTAATGACTTAACTCCACCTTTTTCTACCTGGCTCTACCTAGATCTGGCCAATTCCCAACATATATAACTAGTGTGGAATCTTATTACGGCACTAATCTTACAATGCTTCATTGTTTCTCTTCGTTATATAGGTTAATTGTTGGTGGAAGAACAGATTGATAATTAGAGATATGGTTCGATTCTATTAAATCATCAGAAAGCATGTTACGTTGAACAATCGTTAAATTCATCAGGGTCTTTTTTATAATCCTTATAGTAATAAGCTGCAAACTTCGCTAAACATTACTGGTCGACAATATTTGGCCGATCACTTTATCGTTCGATTATATTTGACAAGAAAATTTCATTACTGTTGTCATCTAGAGCTTCAATTTCCTCGTCAGATTTTGCCACTTGGCATCTTTCTGCCGCTAAACCCGTATTTACCTACACTGTGCATGGATAGGTCTTTCGTAACCAAAGCTCAGCATGCACCTGTAAACACATTCTTGGGCACTAACTTTTCTACAAGACAACAATGGTGTTCCAACCTTTTTCAAGCTTTCTCTTACGTTCAGGTTATCGTCTTAAGCTCCCCTTGCTGTGTTCATTATTGCCTGAGAACATTCAAAGAGAAGTACGAACACACGTACATTATACATTTGTAGTGATTAAAAACACGTACATTATACATTTGTAGTGAGTAAAAACAGGTTGCAAATCCACATTAGCCCTGAAACCTTTTATTCCTGCTTCAAAGTAGTTATTGAGGAAGCAACTGTCAACTTATCTTTTAAGGTGCAGCTCAAAATCTGAATCTGCAGAAATGGATTAAGCTCAATCATACTCTTTGGAAACTTTCCATACAGCCAACATGTCGTCTGCACTTGTGCTTGAATCATAATCAGGTTTACTTGAATTGAACTTTTCGTTAATTTTCTCTTTTACACAGCAGAAGACTTCGCCTTTTCAACACTACTACTTTTTGTTCATCAGGCATGTCATCCGGAAGAGGCTTGGGCACAACTGTTTGGCTAGTGAAAAACTGGCCAAAGTTAAATCTACATGGAGTGTTCCTACGTGTATACTTCTTGTAACTTTTGGAATGTGTATGTTTTTGGTACATGTAAACCAAGTCATCAAATTTTATGTAGGGAACAGAATCAGCTGCAATGATTCTATTGATTATTTCATGTTATTTCTGGCAAGGTTGGGTGCATAAGTGGTATTGGTTTACATTATTCAATTTACCTTTGGATACGTGCCAAATGTCAAAGTGGTGAGAAAGATCTGGCAGACGTCTCCGAATCCAAGTTGCATTTTGCTTGTGCCTGTAAGTAATAATCTGTGCTCTTTTAAGTCCAGCATTTCAAGTAATGTCAATGGCCCTCACCAAGCCTTCATGCTCCATCCAGCACTATTTCTGACTGTAGAAAAATACACACAGCTTCATCTCTTCTCTCCTTTGTTGATTTAATAGAAACTAAAATGTTTATCAACCCGACTTGGCTGCCAGGATTTCGCTTTGACCAATACAGCATAAACTAGTGAGACAATCTCAGATAGGGCAGAATGCAATGTATAGCCACATGTATGACGCAGTAATCATAACACAGTTCGTCAATAACTCCTGCCATTCACTCTTAGTCAGCGAGGGATTTTGACGATGAGACATAACCCTAGCAGTGTC
>Ga0126343_10000178_pt1:0-5000 | contig 20736 bp, 10 predicted proteins | sample Cyp2metagenome_FD_92531 | JGI IMG/M metagenome (GOLD analysis project Ga0126343, IMG submission 92531) | Coral microbial communities from Lord Howe Island, Old Settlement Bay, Australia - Cyphastrea 2 metagenome | ecosystem: Host-associated > Invertebrates > Cnidaria > Coral ...
ATTGCCTCATTTAAGCTGTTTTTGATTGCTTGGTTGCGGGAATATCGCACTTTTTCGGACAGTTCTGTGGTTAGCTTGAAGTCCTCGCGTTGGCCAAAATACAACCAGTTGGGAACTATTTTCAGAAAAAAAATCTTGTTCCACTATCAAACTTTTTTTCTTCTTAAAATATGTTCTTTATTAGACTGTTCTTAGCAAATACCTGAAAAAAAATTCGGGGGTCACCGAGCTCGTGTAAGAGAAAAGGAGAATTTAGTTCGCCATCGAGCTTAGTTTGAGGGAAATCTCTTATGTTTTGTACGTGCACGCGCTCACTTGCGCATGGTAATGACGCGAAAATCGTGCGCAGTAGGGATGCACAATGCAATACCAAGGAATTACCTTAAGATCTTTGATTGATTGGTTGATTGAATGATCAGTTCTCCTTTTAGAATTACAGTGAATAAAAGTATTGTTGATACCTGACTAGTTACTAAATTATTTAATTAGTCTTTTTTTACAGGTGAAGTTGGGTGCAGTGTGAAGCTCTAAGTGCTACACTGTAATTCCACTTGTAAGTGAGCAAATTGATATAAATAATTTTTCAATCGCTCTAGAAATGGATCATTTATTAAATTTGTTCTTTTTTTCAGTTTTCATGTTCACACGGCACTGGTGGTATTGGCTTAGTTGTGCTTTCAAGTTCTCTTGTTGTCTGCTTTTCATTGTTGTGGCAGTTGGGGAGTTTGGATGTTTTTGGTGGGCATTCTGTACTTGGCGTATCCCCAAGACTTCCCATGACTCATTAAATATCCTTTTTGTCTCTGACTCACAAATTCAGGTGAAATTTAAAACTTTAAGTTAATTAACAATTTGAGACTGAACTAATTGGTTTTCTTATATGTCGACTATCACCTGTAGAAAGTGCAGGTGAATTATAAGAAGTCTTAAATAATAAAAGTTATACCTCTAAACTCAGATACGTTTTCGGATTAGAGGGGAGTGCGCCACATGTTGTGGGTCAAAAACTACTAACTCCTTAGGGCCGATGAGTCACTAACTCCGTAAGGAAACAACAACTTGAACTTTTAACTTGCAGGCAATCAGGTGGTGTTATATAATTGAAACTGGGGCAAATTTGTAAGTCATGCAGTGGCTGCCTCAAGTAAACAATTTCTTTGCAGTTTTTTTACTAATAATTAGTTAAATTATTGATTTTTTGAGTTGGGAGATATAACCAAACACTTATTACGGGTCCCTTGGGAAACAGTGAGATACTCTCAGTTTGTTCAATTTCAGGATTTTATTAAGACTGTAGGATATGACTGTCACCTTCTGTTATGGTGTTTTTTTGTAAAATATTGTGATGATGATTTTGGTATTAAATAACCCAAATAACACACATGTAAGTCCATCTTTGTTTTTTCGAGAGGCTCTGAAAATACTCACTGCTGCCTGCTACAAATTTAAACATTCTACATCTTCTTCTTGTTAATATTTTAGTAATGTAGAACTTATTCCAAATCATTGACTTAATATACAGTTGATACCTGCTATTTCGAACTCGCAGGGGGAACGAAAAATTATTCAAAATAGCGGGAGTTCGAAATAGGCGATAGTAAATGACTGAAGCTAAGGAGAGATCCAAGGGAAGTCATTTTAAGTTTGAAATAGCGGGGTATTGGAAATAATGGAGTTCGATTTAGCAGGGTCCAACTGTATCTTAATCTTGATTATTTGGAGGATTGTCTCCGATCATGAAAGCAGTTGCCATTTAGCACATGTTTAGCTGTACGGATAAATATCTTTTCAACAGTTGAGAAGTGTTTGGTTTTGTGGGACATCATATACAGTGTAGTTCCAGAAAATATCCATACCTCCTCCATGGAAGGGATTTATGGAAATTCTAATTAAGCTAGATACATTTCTTATTATAATGTTTCAGTTTGTCTTAGAGAACCTTCCATCCACCACTAAATTCCAATCCCTTCTGTGGGGCGAGCATGGGACTATTTTCTTGGAGTGCACCAAGGACTGCACATTCATAAATATTTCTTTATTAGTTCAGTGGCTAATTCCCTCTAGAAAACACTGATGCCTATTGGTAGTCGCAGCTAGGTAACTGAAGTAAAGCCGTAGCTGTATGAGTCCAAACACTTGGAAATTGAGGATTAAGGATAGTGTGAGTTAAAGAGGCTACATACTGCTGGTTACTGTCTGCAATGCAGGCTGACCTAGGAGAGCTCAAAAAGGTTGTCTACAATTGGTGGGAATGTACATGTATGTACATCAATACCAAACAAATGTCTAATGTCAAGTTTTACTGATGTTTCTATCCTCTACTTTAGGGGTACAAAGGAGAACATCCTGGAATTCTTGGGTCAATAGCGCGGTTTGATTCAGACTGGTACTTGACAAAGGCTTTCTTTCTTACATTGTCATCGTTTTCTGCTGATGCTGTCATTCATTTAGGTGTGTAGTAAAAAAAATTGGTGTTGCTTAACCCTTTACTCCCTGAGAGTGACTTATAGATTTTACTCTGTGTAACGCCAGATAAATTTACCCGTTGAGGGGAGACCCCTTAGTGAATAGGGCTTAAAGGGTTAAAAAAAACTACTTCCTTTAACCCTTTACTCCTTACTCTGCCTAACTCCAGACGATTTTACTTGTTGGTTACCGTGATAGCGTCCAAGCAATGTAGTGTGTCCAGTTTAAACTGTAGACACCTAAACCTATATCAAATTGTAGCTTACAGAGCTGGCTATCCAACTAATAATTTGGAAAAAAAAATGAATTGTCGAATTTTTCTCAACTTTTAAGTACAAGCATCCAAATCACCTTTTCAAAGCTACAAGTCATTTGAAGCGAATTAACTTTCGCTAATTTAATTTGTTCCTCAGTTTGCGGACCCAAAGCACTAAATAAACTTGTCTGCATTTTTCCATACTCAGTTACTGTGAAAAGTTACAGAATGTTTTCAAAATAGTAGTAGAAAAATGTGAAGTGTTTGTACAAAAATCGCCCTGATGGAAACCGTATTTCAAATAAACAATTCGCAACATGTTTTTGTTGTTTATGTGTTAATCTACCCACTGTCAAAATTTGGGGGCAATGGCACAAATTCCCTTTGAGTTTTAGCTCTTTACAGTATCCCCTTCAAGTGAAAAAATTGATTCGAAAAAACAACCCTAAATTGGTTAATCAGACAGGTAATTTTTATGTCTGGCCAAAACGTAAAACCGCCATTTCTCCACCAAAATTTGATTTTTTCGATGATTTATTTTTCACTTTAGGGATTTCATTTGGATCATTAATTAAATAACCAAAAAATTGAAGTTTGAATAAATCTGCTGAACTGAAGGTATAAGGTAACCTCAATTCCAGTCCTCTATGATAGCAATTGTGGATTTTATTGAAGTGTAGTTCACGCCTCAATAAAATTTAAGCATTAAGGGAAAATAATCATATTTTTAATATAAGCAATTCATGAGGCATAATTAGCGAATACCTTTTGAGCATAAACAGTAAGATTTTTTTAGCATCATTAGCATTAGCTTAGCTCACTAGTTAATTAAAAGTACCACAAATTTTCTTTATGATTTCTTTTAAATACTATTTATGAAAGATTTGGGGTTGATTTACAAACAGGTTCAGTCAGTGGTAACTGTTGATCATTCACTAGTTGCAGTAACTGTTGATTACCCCTCTGATACAAAATTGATTTAAATAATATGAAGGTGACTTGTTAGATGAAGGATACATTGCTACTGATGATGAATTTCAGGAGTACAAGGTAATTAAAACGAAACTATTAAATAGATCAAAAATTTGAAAGTACTTCATTATTCAAATAATTAACCAGTTAACTTGTGATCTCTGCGAGGAGAGAAGGGATCGATGATAACTTGTGATTAACTTGGAAAGTGAGACATGATCATAAAGGTCAACTTTTGATTGACTTTATGAATTTATGATGGCGGGCTCGGAAGTGTGCATTTGATTCCCTTAGTACATGTATGAGTGGTCAAAAGATGAAAATTTCCACCTAATACAAGTGTAAAATTCACTCCTAACGGGTAGAAGATGGCTGTTTAAACGATGTTCGTAAAGAATGTTACCTGTGGACACTAGTAACTAATAAAACCTAATGTATATAATCATAACAAGATATATTCTAATTTTGGATAGAAGAGTACTGCTAATTAATGGACTCAATTAATCGTTTTCTTTTAGGTCAGACATGATAAAATTTTCAACACCCCTGAAGGAATTTCCAGAATCCATATTGCTGGTGACAATGATATTGGAGGTGAATCATGGGATGTTATCACAGAAAAAACAGTGTCAAGATTCTCAGAAAGCTTTGGCCCTATAAATGATGTCTTAAGACTGAAGTCTTTCCAGATAGTGAAGGTAAATCTGTGTTTTCTACCAGGCTTTCCCAATAGTTTTAAATTATGAAATTCAAGAGTTTTCATTGGCTGAGTGATCATGTATTATGAGCCATACTATGCTCTACTAAACGATTAGATTATGAGCTCGAGATGTCTATCACGTGGTAGTTGATGAGGGCGCCTGCAGCCCGAGTCAACTATCGGGCGATAGAAATCGAGAGCGAATAATCTAATTGTTTTAGTATAAATCTACTAGTCGTTCAAAAATTTGATCTAAATCCTCTTCTCATACACCTCAAAAACCCCAAAAAGCGGCCCCTAATGCACACTGCTACACTACTCGCTGTCTATCACAGAATAGATAGTGAGTAGCGTAGCCAATCAGAGCACGCCATTTGTGATAGAACGCTAGTAGATTTATACTAAAAATATATGGTACAGTGAGTTTCTTTGGGCGTTTTGTAATGATCATAGCCAACTCATAAGAGGGGGCTATTTCCCCTTGGCTAGCAAAGACTGACATGTTCATAACGTTTTGATTGATATTTGAATTGACTGATTATTTGTGGGTTAATTTGCATCCCACAGTTTTTGTCACTACACTACACTTACAATAGTGCAGACAGG
>Ga0126343_10000178_pt1:7500-20736 | contig 20736 bp, 10 predicted proteins | sample Cyp2metagenome_FD_92531 | JGI IMG/M metagenome (GOLD analysis project Ga0126343, IMG submission 92531) | Coral microbial communities from Lord Howe Island, Old Settlement Bay, Australia - Cyphastrea 2 metagenome | ecosystem: Host-associated > Invertebrates > Cnidaria > Coral ...
AGTCTTCTATTTTCTCGTATTTTTATTTCGTGGTTGAACGCGCTGATATAATCGCGTGGACGTCAGCAAAAACGGAAGGGTAGGGGGTTACAAACACCACCCCACCCCAATCCCGCGTGCCTCGTGTTCACTTTGCTGGCTTTTTCTTTGGCCTACGTAAATAATTAGTCTGGGAACAACTGGCGGTAGGGGCGTTTAGTAGTGTCGTCGTCTTGTTATTATCGAGACTTTGCCAAAATAGGGTGCCTAAAATGAACAGGTTAGTTCGCACTCCGGCTGGTTTGGTGCACAGTGATTTCATGTGAGCTTCTATAAAAGCATGAACCAGCTACGAGTAACACAGCTCCCCCCGGATGGAAGGCTGGTCAGTCGTAATTTACTGAGTGTATGCTTTGAGTAACTGACATTTGTCAACTGTTGTTTCTAGTCAGCTTCATTTGAGCATGAGATTGGATCAGTGGCGTTTACGGAATATGTTGTACCAACATGCAGCTATCGAATGGGAACTGACAAGATAGGTGCTGCTGTGGCCGTGATAGGTAAGTCACGAGCAGAGATAACGGGGAGCAAAACAATAGCTGTGCGCATGCTTTATAATCGTTGTACACATGATTTCTTTGCCGCCCTCTGCCATCCGTTTTATCAGTCCTCTAAAATAATTTTTAATCTGCAAAAAGAGAGGCTGCCGTTTTAAGCTAATGGTTTATTCATAGTTAATTTCGCTGATTTCTTCTGTTTGCTCTTATTGTTTTATAGATGTTGATGGTTCCATTGATTATTCCGTCCTGCCGCTTCCTACAAGATACCCATTTTTCTACGCATACTCGGTAGTTGTGTGCGTCTGCGTGACATTGTCACTTCTGCCTTTATTTCTTCGACTGATAGTATTTATTTTAAGGCCGTTTTTAAATGGGTTATTTAATGGACGTCGCGTTCAATTCTTAGGCGTTGGTAGAAATGCGACTTTTCAGTCTTGTTAAGAAATACAAGGAAATTTAACTGAACGAATAGACAAACACTTTCAGAGCAAGGCTTTTGATGCTGGGATAAACACACATTTGGCTTGTGTTGCACTCTACAGTTTTTTTCGTGCCCTTTTGTGCAGAATACTTCACGGCAAGCCTTTTTCATTTAATTTAGACAAATTTCTCAAGAATTTCAATAAACTAGTGAACACAATTCAGGAGTGTGTTTGGTTAACAGCAGCCCCTATTGGAGAATTCATTGCCCAGTTATGGGCGTTTTCCATCTAAAAAAAAAAAAAAATCGGAAAACTTATATTGGGAATTTCCGTTTGGGAAGAGTGCGTTCCATTTGTCACAAGTTCTATTCGAGGGAGCTGAGGGACTCGGAGGCCAGGGGGCCGTTTCTCGAAGCCCCGGAAACTTTTCGGGCCCGTAAAGCCATAGCAAAATCTCGAACCTTGCGATTACAGAGTTGTTTTATTCTCATATTCTTAAGATGAAGCGAGGTTCCTTTCATACAAGAAATTTCAGGCGTATGCACTTCTCCGTTTTTAGATAAAGATGATCTAAAAATGGCTTTGAAGGCCCGAAACTTTTTCCGGGGCTTTTGAGAAACGGGCCCCTGGAGCCGCTTAAAATACTGCGAAAGGTATGGAACTGCTGATAAAGTCGGACGAGAAATCCCGAGAAATTTCTATTGGGAAGTTTCTATTGGGAAGTATTGGGAAGTTTCCACAATTCCGTTTATTTTGGAAAATGACGCGGCAGTGGAACGAATCAAAAAGTCGTGTTCCATTTGCGTCCCAATTTTTTGGTAAATGGAAAAGGCTCAATGTTTCATGTGATATGTAGTTCACGCGGCTGGTGCTCTTGCAAGGCACGTGCATTGGGCGTGCTATTATCGCACAGTAGCAAGCCACAGTGGAATGAGTTCCTTTTGTCATGGATCTCGAGGACAACAGCGAAGCGCGCAAAGTCTAAAAATAGAATGCAAATTAGTGAATCCCCGCGTGAGTCAGAAACATCAGCGTGTTCTGAGGGAACTTGGACGAAAATGAACGCCAAATTCTCGTTTATTCGGCGCTTGGAATAGCGTACCGAATTGGACTCAACCTGATTCAATCTGCATTTTATGTTTCACAACAATCAGATTGGTAAAACTGCGCTGTGAGATCCTGCTTTCTACAACGAGAACAGCAAACATCAACTGCTCCATTTTTATTGTGTTTCTTCAGTCGAACACTTTGGTCTTATCCTAAACTTTGAATCTAGTTACGTAACACGTTAGTTACGTAACAATATTTCGATTCAAGCCGGGATTCTCACATTGCTGTCGAGTGTAGCAGTGTTCTCCACAGAATACACCTTTAATTGAAGAGATAACCGTTACCTACTTTTGTATACACTGCATATGAGGCGAAGAGAATGCGAAAGTCTCCCCTGATCGTGGATAGGCCCTTTGCAGCTGAAGCCACGTGACCTTTTTATTTTCCAAGAAAAGAAGTTGATTGCAATAACTGGAAAAAAGGTGGGGTGCCCTTGCACGTTGGTGAGCTATAGCCATTTTTCAACTGACAGAGCTCAATATCAAGGCAAATCCGCCATGTTTTTCAATGCACGTGTGCACGAGCGCGCTTTTGTCGCCATAAATTATGCGCAGTAAGGATGCGCAATGCAAAACAGGGGAATGACCTTAAGTTTCATGTCTGCCGGATTGCTTTGTTGCCAAAAGCTGGTCCTAAAGTTTAAATCGCGCGCTGTTGGAGATGGTATGGCCATTCAGTGATGGGTTGCATTTGTCTTGGCTTGCAAGCTACAGAACCAGGTCAAATGCGGTTCCTGGTCAAATTCGGTCTGTAATCATACTCGTGAACGCTTCGCAGGCGTCCGATTTTGTTATGACTCGTCTTATTACAGACCGAATCGGACTCCACTCAGTCCTATTACCATTATATATTGCGCGGAGGTGTATTTTAGTTTGCTTGCTGCTCGCCTAATTTGTTTCGTCTTTTGGAAAGGCGGTGCTCGTTATGAAGCTCCTGAAACCGTCCCAAAGTTCTCTTAGTCTTTCTAAATCTTGTCATATTTTGTAACCGTCACTTCTGATTCATGTTGTGGCATACGAAACGTCAAGGTTAACATACCATGGGAAACCTTTTTGTAATGTTTGTAACCGCTGTTTGTTTTCCCTTTCTCTTGAAATTGAAATTCTACCTATCATTGACATTCTAAACTTTTAAACTGTGTGTCTTCTGTTATAGCTGACCATTCTTTCCACCGTACACAACAATGACAACAGGCAAACTAAAACGCAGGCCTGTATAGTGGAACTTCATAAAATTTTTCAAGTTTTGTGCTCACAGTGCATAGTCTGAAAATCTGTCCTGGCTGAACCTTGCCCAATAATGTAAAACAGGTACGAAACGTAAATGGATTGACACCACTCCGTACGAATCGTACGGGTTGTCGACTTGTATTTATACCCTAAGTCAAACTAGTGATATGCGCACCTCGCCAACTGTAGGACTCTTAAACAATTGTTTCACGTCCCGAACGACTCAAAGGAGACATCATACAAAAAGGAAGATGCCATTTAAGGCTCATATCAGTTCGTGTCTATTGAACAACGGGAGAGAGGTCCACAACTGGACAATATAGACCTCAGATTGTGCGTGTTTTTACAAATAAATTGCCGAGTAGTCTCTGTCCGCATTTGAAACGTCTTTTGAACTTAAAACTCTGTCCTTCTTCGGGATAAATTAGATCTTGAAAATCACACCTAATATGGAGATTGATCATGATTATCCCTGGAGAAAATGTCTAAAGACTCGGGTTTAGCAACAAGGGTTGTTTTCCAAGCAAAAAAAAGCGATCCACCACTAGAACTTTAAAAAGGACGATAATAGAAGCTGTATAGGAAGGTTTATTAAACTTGACATTTTTCTAAATATTATCATAAGCCTCCTTTAAGCCAAGATTTATATATACGTGTATAACGGGCTCAATAACCCGGTAATCGGAAAAAAGAAACCCATCTGAAAACGAAAGCAATTAAAAAAAATTATATTGCGTATTCAGTAAATTAAACGGAATAAATATATCTAGCCGTGGGAAATGTTTCAGAAGAAAGCCAAAAACGAAATACTTGTATCACGAAGCTCAGGAATAACACTTAAAATAATAATTTTTGTCTCTGAAGCAGAAAATGGTGAGAAAGTTTTATTTTGGGTCAGGGAAAATTGATATTTTGAAGAAATTAAGGTCAAGGAAATTGAAATGATTCAATACCGCTTATTTAATGCCATTTAAGGCTGTAGGAAACATTTTTACGTAATGAAGAAGAAAAATTTGGTGAGACTTAATTAATGAGCGAGTAGAAAGGATGGCTGTAAGTCGAGTCCAGAAGCTGCTTTTAATCTAACACTTTGTATATTTTGTCAGGGAAATCTTATTTTATCAAGGAAAATTCAGAGAATATTGAAAAGTTATGCCCGTGCCGTGGCAACCATGTAAGTACCAGCGAATGTGGCAAAGTTCAATGGAAATGAACAAAAAAGACAACATTACACACTGAAAACACCGGAAACATTTGAGAACATTACACCTGCCTGTCTGTTAATATATACGATGATGGTAAAAGAAAAGGTTGTCGTTTCCGCTTGTCTTCGATCGGTGTTCGAAATTTAAAACGAAGGGCGAAGAGGTGAGGCTTAAACCTGGCCAAGAAAATCAATTAGGTAAGTTCATCCTCTCTATTTCAATAACACCCTGTTGTTACAAAACCAAAATTGAGAGGCAGTGTGCACTCATGCCATTTAAAACGTAGAAATGATGGTTTGATTTTGAGAGAACACCATGCTCAAAATGGCGGACACATTTATTCGGCAAATCTATAGAGTTTTTTTTACCGCACGGCCAGAACGCAGCTCAAAATAAAATAGATTTTGGGTGTATTAAATATGTTTCGCTTGTTTTCTAAATCTGGGAGCGGTTTCACGATAAAATCCGAGTGGCGAGTGGAGTTTCGGTAAAACGTCATTTTATAGCGGGGATCACAGACCACTGACTGAATTTAACATGTTGGATCCGCAATGAAAATTATATCAGTGCGTAATATTTATTTACATTAAGATGAAAAGCACGAGTCGAACTTAACGTTAATCTATACCGTAGCTAGCAGCTCAGTAGTTCTTCGACGGATCAAGTTGAAATTCGACGTTTTAGCATGCGTCGCCGGCAGATTTTCTTGAAGCTGTAACTTGGATCAGTGTAAATTAAAACCGCAATATCTTTCGTTGAAACATGTACAAGTGGTTTTCTGCCATGTCAGAAGATACTAGCCTGCAAGTTATACGTTGTGGTCCTTTATCGATTTTTTATCTCCCTCGGAGAGTCGGCTGACAAGCTATTCAGGAGAAGGCCGTAGTTTGCCAGTAAGTAAATAATCAAAGGAAAACCTTTGATTGATCATGTCTCTCGATGCCATGCTTTCTGAGCACATCTATATCTCTGATACGAAATGAGAAAGTTCTATGCTCTTTGCCGGACTAATTCTTAAGTACCTTGCATAAATTGTGAATGAGGTTCAGGGATGATTGTAAATAATCAACAAATTTGGGATCACCCGAATTAAATTTGCAAGGGCAGCCTCATCCACAGCTATCTTAGGTTATTGTTCCATAAACATAAATACTGAGAAGCCAGATTTTTAAATTTCGTGCAATAAAATTTCAATGTTAGTGAACGCAATTCTACGCTAATACCTCGTTTCGTAAACCAATCAGAATGCAAGATTTTATTTCAAGTGTGCGATTCTGAAATTAATATCCAGCATTTACTTGAATTTTCATTAGATCACCTGAAGTAGCGTAAAACCAACCATGTTTGTTATACTTTGCGGGTGAGCTGTATTACAAGTCAGTTGGAAAAATGTCGTAGTTGGATTTTACCTTTTACCGTTAGCTGATCAGTGAGTGAACGAATCAGCTTTTGCATTTCTTTCGCCTTCCGTTGCATGCTGTTCAAAAGTTACTGTTGATGCTTTTTTTAAACGGACGCCTAGTGGTAAAAAAAAAGGTTGACTCGAAAGCGTCGGAGTAAAATATAGACCGGCGAAGTAATCAGACTTTTTTAAAAAGCAAAGATAATGGCATAATGAAAAATTAAAATCTACTTGACAATGGTATGGGGGAGGATCTTATTTCTGATTGGACGACCGTCAAGATCCGGAAGTAAGCGCCACGAATGTACGCTTTAGATTTGCATGTTGGTTGTTTCTAGTTCTTGGCTGCAGATATCATTGTACTGTTTCCGTATATTTGAGCCACGAGATCTATATTTAAGTGTCTGCTCTGTTACCATTCGTTCAAGCCTTATTTGGCAAGCCAAAGGTGTCAAAACTCTGTCTTGACATGATTTGATTTGATTTTGTTTCCTCTGCTACTCACTCTGGTAAGATGTGCTGTTTTGATCCCTGCATGTTTGCTTTTTGACCGCGGCTGTGTCGAGTCTTTTTCATGAACAAAGCGATCGTACTATCATGTTGATATATCGATTACAAGCCGGTTATATGATGAGAAAACATACAAGAATTTGTTTATTCGATGTCAGAGGTTCCACCAGTTTTGATCTCAGGATCGACACTAAGTGCAAAGCTACTGACAACAATAACAGCTCATCTGTTTCAATTTCTTTGAAACAAAATCAACCACATCATGAATATAGTTCACAACATACAAAACTGTTTAATCAGGGTATAACGCTATTTGTTCGTATAACTATTTTGATAATTTGAGTTTCAGTGATGCTATACATTCAAGAAATCTTTCTCAAAACTAAAAATTGATAGCGTATGGATCGTAGATTTATACAAACGATCTGTGTGAAAAGCACAAAATAAAAATCTCTCGCTTAAGATTGATTCCTTTTATATAACCGTCTTTGACTGCTTTCGCTAACCTTAACAATCTCGCGTATTTGAAGTAGAATACAGGGACCGCCAGTTCCAAAAGTAACAGATTTGAAGAAAAAATACCCACGTCCGAGAGTTTGTGTTTATGTAAATACCCCCTGAATAAATTAGCACAGAAAAACTGTATGAATTTTTATTGAATGACTGGCTGATTCTCGTTATTTTTTTTATTTCGAAAAAATATGCATAATTTTGTTATAGAGCGCAGTGCGAATTTTCGGTTTATATTTAGTCCAAATTTCTCAGGCTTAATTGCAAAAGCTTTCTCTTTACTTTGATTTGTTTATTTAATCTCAGCCAGACCATAATCGGAGCGTACACAATTCCCCTCAATTTCTTATTCATGAGGCTATGCTTCATCGTTGACAGCTCGGTATAAAAGCCACTGTCATTAAATATTAACAAACATCCAAGTTTTTTTGCGTCCTTCTGTTCGACAATTTGAACAATCTCTCGGATAAGGTTTGTTGAAAAGACTGAAATGCCCTTTTGAACTTATTTCCTCGCGAAATGTTCGTGGAAATCTCGAAACTAATTTTTATTTTGCTTTCCTTGTCTTTGCAGCTGCGATTCAAGTGGTGTGGGCTTCGGGTAAATGCAAATTTCACCGGGATCAAGATTGTCAGGGAAAACTAAAAATACAACTCGTACGCAACGACAAATTCAATCAAAGCTTAGGCTAGCCTGAGTCAGAAGGAAAGAAAATTAGCCAAAGACGAGCTTTAAAGTGAAGACGTTTTCAAGGAGTCGACAATCAGTGTTCGCTGAGGTACCGTCGGGTCAACTGCGTAAACGGGCGAAGAAAAAAAAGCGGTCATGGCCAGATATTTGATTTAAGAAACATTGGACTAAATACTTTGTTTTGAGGTTGTAACTAAGTGACTGGCTTTGTCGAAGGAGAATTCAGTCAAAACAAGGCTTTCACAGATCATTCTTTTAGCCTTTTCCGCGAATTGAAGCAAATTCTTCAGCAAATCTCTTGGCAATTTTGAAAGCCCTAGCAGCGGCCATCTTGTTTAATCTGCGGCAAAGGGTCATCGGCTGTGGGAAGAATTTTCGACGATATCTTCGCTTAAAATTCTTCGCAGGCTCCTTGGAAGACTACATTAGAGAAGCGACAAGTACACAGCCTGGTGTAAGACCTAGTTGAGAGAACTTCACACTTCTAGACCTTTTTACTCTTAAAATTTATTTTGGTGGATTTTATCTGTGAATTGAGTAAATAGAAAACTGTCATCATGTGTTGTTCGTGCCTCTGTAGCTGCATCCAGAAATTTCTGGCAGGTTGCTGTAAATGCCTGGGGAAAAGTTGTATGGCAATTTGCCGCGGGATGTGCCGTTGCTTCTGCAATGCTGTTTCTCCTGGCTGTGGATTTCTATGTCAGATCATTCTGTACGCCTTATTCCAAGGTTTCAATATCGGCACTGATGTCGGGGTTTTCCTCGAAACGTCCGAAACGTACGCGCGATGCGACGAGCTCTCAACCGCGACACTGCAACCTTTGAGCAACGACACCAACCTTACACGTCCGTATTGCGTGGCGACGGAAAACGCTACCCAGGCGTTGCTAGGTGAGAAGGCGGCAACGCTTGAGCTCCTCGAAGGTGTTTTCTTCTTCTTTATCTGCCTTTCCGGGGGGATATATGTCGTTCACATCGTGGTGCTCTTCCCGAACACGTGCAAGCATTGGAAAGATGAAAACTTCGAGAACATGGTGTCTGAGGCTGGGCCTTACTACCAGAAGATCCTTCAGATTCACACGCTGTTTCTTTTGGTGGAGACGCTGATTCATGACGTGCCCGTTTCGTGTCTGGCTGTAGAGCTGTGTGCTCAGATGTGGGGAGCTGGTGGTGTTAACTGCTGGGACTGCGCCATCACACCTGGAGAGCTCCCTCCAAATCCACAGGCGCTGATCAACTGTGAGATGTGGCTAGGGCTTCTGTTAGGTTCCATAGCTGTTGTGAGCATCTACAAGGGTGAGTAAAAGCTGATTCTATTATTAAAAGATACATTGTCAGAAATAGTACAAAACAGTGAAAAAATCTGAAAATACTAATCTATCTTCTAAATTCCAATTCGATCTGGAAACAGTGGATGAAGAGCCACCTCGTGGAAATGCCACTGCAAATTCCTTATTATTATTATTTTTATTATATTATTATTATTATTATACAGCTTATAAAATAAGTAAAATACATGAACTGTTAAAAAAAATAGCAATGCCCTTTTAAGTTTTACGAAATTAGACAGCCTCTTTCCAGGGTCTTAAGTAGCAAAGGAGCCCAAAAGAAGTAAAGGTAAATCAAAATTGAAAATTAAAATGTGATTCTATCTCGAGCACGTGCAGCTGTGTACAGGTAACGGTAGGCGTTATATTCGAAAGTTCTTTGTGTCATTTTGTGTCATTGTCATTGTCAGCATACCATCTTGATGACAATTTCATTTTGAACACTCATTTATTACCTCGTTTCTCTGCATGAAATTTGGTGTCCGCCAAATTGTTAAAATAATTATATCTCTGTGGATAAAAAGAAAAAAAAAAGAAATTTTCAGTCTATTGTAAACTACTCCAGCTTTGATCGATCTGATCAACATATAATTACGGATTGTCTACCTCTTGGCGGGCGTACACGATTTACACAATCTGAAACAAGAACTATTCAGTCATTCTTTTTGCCCGTAGATAGCTAGCTTGTGAGGTGAGAAACGCTTTACTAATCAGACCGCTTACACCATCAGGTATCTTGCCTCTATACGCTTGGATCGGGAACCCATTCTGTTGGGCCTGTTACCCGCTCCGCATCTGCGTAGTACTCCCAGCTGGGTTCCTTTACTGTGTGCTCACCTTAGCCCCTGCCATGGGCGTGGCCATAAATCGCTTGTTTGATGTCGCACCTCAGATGAAAGACGAAATGGGGACCATAGCACAGACCATTTGGACGTTTGGCATGTTTTTCTGGGGTATCATTTTCTTGTTAACGTTCCTCTACTGGTATTTTTGTGGCAAATGCCTCTGTGCCATTTGCTGCCCGTGTGAGAGGAAGGAGAAAGCCGACGGCTCAAAAGAAGGATGCCTGTGCTGTTAAGCAAGGTCAAACAATCATTGATTTTGTCATCGTTTGCTTTTCTTTGGAGGGGAACAGGGGGAGGGCTGGTTGAGAAAGACTTAATAGGGGAGGGGTGCTATAGGAATAATGCATGTAAGCTGTGTGTGGCAAATGACCACTTCATTAAGTTGCACCATCGTGATGTTTGTTTTGGTAAAGTTCTCTTCGAATAATTGACGAAATGCATTGGACTAGAAGTTGTTTAGTTTTGAGACGTTTGCGTCATGCCATTTTGTTCTGGACATATTATGACACACATAGGAAACAAGGAAAAACACCAGGAAAAAAGCAAGAAAAGTAAACAAAAAATACAAACTGAACGAGTCGACCCTGGGGAGTCGACTGACTATCAGCTTCGTTTCCTAGCAACTGGGTTTGAAACCGTGGAACAAGTTACACGTAGAAAAAGAAATGACCGTTGCTTGCAACTGGGAGAATTGCAAATCTAATACAGAAATGTTCTCGAATTAACTTAAATCCTAAGCCCTGCAGACAGTAGGCATCTCACGTGACCGTCTGTGCCATACAGAGCTGAAAGGACGGCGTACAGCGGTTTAGCGTCAGAAACGGAGCGCTGCTGCGAATTTGATTTAATTTTGTCTTATCAAAATACGAAAAAACGCTAGGAAAACAATTGACGAAGCGACAAAAATATAAACAAAACAAAAACAAATTAGAACTTAAGTGGCAAGTGAATGCTTAAAAAGAAACCGTAGTATTTGCTCATTTGCTGCTTTTGTTTTGGAAAACTAAGCCATTTTAATCATTCTTAATTTAAACGTAGAAACGTCCATCGATTCTTAGATTGGTGGAAGTAGATCTTTGTGCTATGACAATTTTTAAGTTGTGATGCATTTATTCAGTCCCCTTCACGTCTCTACTGCGTCTTGTAAAATGGTTATTTATTTATTACTGTCTGAAAATTTTGTGCTTAAAGCAATCGGTTTCATATAGTTTTATTATTGTTTTTATTTAGTTTAGAAACAAAAAGTTTTATTTTGAGGTAATTTGATTTAATACTTGAACACCTATAGTACTTTATAGCAAAGATACAACAAAGAAATAGTAGCAATTTAGTTAATTATTTATTTTTTAAAAATTCTTGTACATATATCTTGTCAGGAACATTTTTCTTCAAAAGCAGTGCCTTCTTTTGTTAGGGTTGTAAGGTAGTAATTATAGGCAACTTAGTTAAGTCGGATACAAAACGAGCTACAGAAGTTTTTTGAGTATGCGTGACTCTATTCATGATTCGAATACTCTCTTAGAATTATAGAGCGGTTTTCAAGAAGTGTCGTAAAAACAAAACCAAGGTAATCGCTTTAGCCAATTACAATGGACGGAGACTTCCTAATAAACCATTACAAACTCGGACCAAACACATGCAGCGCACGAGGCACGGGAAAACGTGTGCAAGAGAGTCACTATTGTTGTTTTGGTTTTGGTTTTATCTCTCAGACAGATTGCATGACAGAGTAACGCAATTCTGTTTCTAAGCTAATCTATTAGCATAGCGATGGAGAACGAATTACCTTCGACACTCGAGAAGGAACCGCTTTAAAGCAATCGCAACAAACTGAAGGGTTATAAAGAGAAAAGAAATTAACGTTAAAAATTACTGTCTTTTGAATAAAGAGGGTTAAAAACACCACAACAACAGGTCAGAGTCAGCAAAGTGCTTTGACTAATAGTGCTAGTAGAGAGAAGCCAACTACTTGCGAAACAAAAGTAGAATTAATTAACTGTGCTCCAAAAGTGACGATTGCAGTTTAGTGATCTATGGTCAGGCTGAGCTTGATACATGTCTAATTTAGATTTAGATCGTCCGTTGGGAACGGTTTTCAAGTAGAAAACAGTTCTATTGTAGTTTTGGTCATGCTGCGTGACTGGGATGAACGAATGAGTGAATGAATGAATGAGTGAATGAATAAATGAAGGACTTTATTATAGTGTATGAGTTATACAGGATTTATTTATGGTGGAATGCTTGTATTGAGAGTGGGACAAGCGGCAAGCAAGAAAAGGGACTGACTGGCAAGAGCATTTTGCTTGCTATGCTGAAATATTGTTAAAAGAGCTTGAAAGAATAAACTTAAGCAGTAGTGGAGGAGATTGAAGCCATGATACAATGTTTTAGCTCACAGGCCGGCGGCTATATGTAAATCGTTAACTTTGCCGGTCTTATATTTCAGTTACACTTCAGTAATTATTGTCTTTATAGTAATTGTGTCTGTATAGCGAATTAATGTTACCCACCCAAAAATGCAATAAATTATTATTTTCAAAGTCTTACAGTGATGAATATTATTATTGTGTGCAAGCCTGCTACTCTGGAAATTAGAGGATTTAGGGGTGTGGCTGTGAGCGAAACTGGTGAACAAGTTTAGTTACCAACTGAAATACACTCCCTTTTGTGGGAAACTCAAGAGAGGCCCAAACTCCTCCTTAGCCTGACATTCTGCTAACTGTATAACTAAGTCGCAGAAACGCTTGCTGGGGTTCAGTGATCGTTGTCACTGATATACGGAAAGCGCTTTCCAGTGATCGTAACAGTGATTGCGCCGCTGAGATATTAATACTGCTACTCCGACAGTTCCCAACGGCCGTAGGCATAACAAGGAAATCTGTAATCTTGAAGATTGCTGAACTTTTCCTACAGCTATCTCAGTCTTCAAGTTGCCGAAAAATGCTTTTGAAACCTTCCCTTAAAGCACTGCTTCGATCAACAGATACGATGGGCCAATCATACCCCGCTTATTCCTAACCGAGCACGTTATTTCGTCAGTTCACGTTACACTTTGTGGTAGCTGGAACCCAAAGTTGTTAAAGCCATGTTTAAAAAAAAATCTTGATGGCTAGAAAGTCTCTGGCACTTGGCCGGAACAGTTTGATATATAATGTTTGGAAAACAGACAATACTTAACAACATTGACTCAAAACGTTCCTCGAATCGTTCTTTTCGAGGTCATAATAGACCCTTTGCATAAATGGAGCCTATATTTGAATAATTAGCAATTATTGAATGAGGCTGAGGAGGATATGAAGAGTTCTGCATGTCGAGGAGAGTGTTATCCACCGAGGCCGAAGGCCGAGGTGGATACCACCCTCCGAGATCTGCAGAATTCTTCATATCCTACGAAAGCCGAATTCAATAATTGCTTTATTATTCATTCAAAATATTTTCTTCGCTCA
>Ga0126343_10000179_pt1:0-10000 | contig 20734 bp, 14 predicted proteins | sample Cyp2metagenome_FD_92531 | JGI IMG/M metagenome (GOLD analysis project Ga0126343, IMG submission 92531) | Coral microbial communities from Lord Howe Island, Old Settlement Bay, Australia - Cyphastrea 2 metagenome | ecosystem: Host-associated > Invertebrates > Cnidaria > Coral ...
CACACATTCTATAAAATCAATCAAGCAGACATTATCTTAGTCCCTAGGGTTTTATTTCTTCTGTGTTAATAAAAGAAAAATGTCTCACCTACATCAAAGAGCTTGCGGTCTTCGGAAACATGCCGTGTTGTCAGCAAAACATCATTATGAATACGTGATGAGTAAGAACAATAGCGTGAACATATGAATGCTCAATGACCCCAAAATTTGGGGTACACACTTGAAGCGGCGTGAAGTTGTCATGGAAGTCAGGCTGGTTGGCTCAAATTTAACTCTGAGGGAGCTTAAGAAAACCACGACGACATCCGCAGCAACATCGCTAAACAAAATGATTAATTAGCAGAACAATGCCGGGCTGTGCACGTGCGTTATAATTCTTGGTACATTTCTGTACCTTCCTCAGCAAGACAAGAAGAACGTGAAATGACTAAGTTCTGTGATGAACCTCGATGGCTAATATTTTTAATCTTTTATTTCAGATTTATCGATGTGTCCTAGATTCAGTTTCGTAATAGCTTTGACAGAAATAAACAAAGTAAATGACTTTAGGGTACAGCGAGATTTGTACGTAAAATAAGCTCATTTTTAAATCGACGTTGTCCTCAGCATCGCCGTCGTGGTTTCTTAAGCTCCGTTTAAAGGCCCTGGCAAACGAGGATGCATTAGCTGCGGTTACACTCGCCTTCTGCCGAAGGTAACCCAGTGGGTAATTGCCCTGGGTTGGGATCGGTTTGGGTTTCCGGACAGGTTAACAGTCAAAACAGCTCAAGCGTTCCTGCCAAGGGTGAATGAATGAGTTCATTATCGCAAATTTGATTTCACTACTCGTTTCAATAGTCCACCGTTTTTCAAGTGAAGAGTGGAAAATTCAAAACAAGACTCGATCCAATACTCGAATTTTGATTGGACTAATGAACAATAAGCTTATTCCATATTTGGAAAGCTAAGGCACCAGGACTTCCCCCAGCCTGCGAGAAGAAAGATGGCAGGGAAACGTACTCAGCTTGAAAGAGTTTACGAGCCAGGAAAAGCTCTTTCTGAACCTTTAAGAGAAGAGATAATTGACATGTACAATGAAGGATTCAGTTTAACTGACATATCAAATTATGTGAAGGTGACAGTTCGTGGCGTTAATAAGATAATCAATCATTATGCACATCACGGAACTCTGATTCCCTTTTGTCATGGTGGTAGTGAAGCGGATGTCATGACAGATGATGTTTTGCATTGTATTGAGATATGGAAGCTTCAGAGGCCTAGCATTTATGCAAGAAAAATACAGAACAGACTTGTGCTTGAAGGGATATGTGACAGAGATAAACTTCCATCAATATTGGCGAATCGGAGTCTAAGCGGAAAATTAGGGATGACTCGAAGACGCTTACAAGTGTGCCAAAAGAATTCAATGTCAGCCATCTTTGATATCTTTCCCGCCACTAAGAGAGAAGTCCCGGTGCTTAGCGTTCCAAATATGGTATATGAGTATGGTTCATTTGTCCAATAAAAATCAGAGTATTGGATCGAGTCTTGTTTTCAATCTTCCACTCTTCACTTGAAAAACGGACTATTGAAACGAGTAGTGAAATCAAATTTGCGATAATGATTTCATTCATTCACCCTTGGCAAGAACGCTTGAGCCGTTTTGACTGTAGTTCTCCGGTTACATTGTAAACAATAACCCAAGGTCAACTTTCGACCTGGCGGTACATTTCGCAGGAAATTTAACTGATGATGGCGGAGATCACAACTTGCGAAACATATGGCTTGCTTGCGGCCATTCCTCTGTTCATTTTATGCGGCAATACCAGGTCAAAAAACTATGCACCACTAAAAGAAATCGAACTAATGGGTATTTAGAGCAAAGAAAAGTAAAATACACTCACTGTGAACCTCGAAAATTGGCCATGTTTGATGCCACGTTTTAAATATTGGTACGTGCCTTGCGCAATTTCAGCACAATGCCACTAAAATGTGCCCAGCACGTGCTGCATGTGCTGCGGTTTCCGGATTTAACTTTTTCTTCCACCCGATTGGTTGAACTACTCTTGTGGTTAGACTAAACCCTACGACTTGGTTCGGGAAACGTCATGGGTAATTCTTTTGTTCGTTTTGATGTATCCATAGTGATTTCCAATGGGCACTTTCACTGTGGGAATACCGTTATACTCAAAACAGAGACTGCCCATGGGTAAAGTCTCACTCTCCCAGTTAAAGCGTGCAAGGAAACGTCATGAGCAACAATGTGTCCGCAACAATGTTTCCTCATTTGCCAGGGCCTTTACGTTCCTGTTGCCCTTTCGTCGTGGTTTTCTTTAACTCGCTATTAATTAACCTCGAAGTCAAACTAAGTAGTGTCCTTCAAAACACAGTCACAACGATAACCGCGCTTTCAGCAAAATCGAATGTGTTGAACACGTTTAGTTCCATGTTTCACGTTACATGTAAGTCTTTCTTATTCTCTCGCGGACGAGCGTGAAGGATACGTTAGAGACATGCAGGTAACAACCCGCTATTTTATTGGGCCCGGTAAGTGCCGGGAAAGTTTACGAGTGCTTCGAGAAACGCTATTCCGGGCCCGGTAAAGTTTTCCGTTAACTGTCCCGGTAAGTTAGTGGGCCCAATATTTACGGGAGCTTACAAGAAACAGGCCCTGGGACACAAAAAGTGTTTCTGATTTTGTTAAGAAACATTTTTGTGTCCGCAACAAATTTGTGTCCACAGCCCAAGAAACATCACGAGCACCAATGTGTCCGCAACAATGTGTCCTCGTTTGCCAGGGCCTTAACTGCAGCAATGAAGACCGATTTGATCCGATTTGCTCCGATTTGAAACTACCCATACTACTTTGCGGTCTTGGCTTATGGGACGTTTGCTTTTCTTTTGACAACGTTTTTTGAAATAGCTGTATATCTTATTTTTAAATTCTTTTGGGGCATATTGTTATCTGTGAAAGACTGGAATTATGATAGCCTGCGTAGCTGGATGTATATTGCTTCCTGGACGTCCATTCTTTTGATGGCAGAGCAGAGTATTTGGCACCTGAGACAATAGATAACAGACCGCCGACTTACAAAACAGTTCATTTGAATTCAGTTCTTGATGCTCGCAGTTGTCGCAGTTTTCTAACCAGCGTGCAAAACCCATCATGTCTGATACTTTGGTCTATGTTAACAAAAGTAGTTTTTGTTGTGTAATTGCTGAAAATGCTGATGCAACATTGGAATCGTTTCGCCGCAAGATGGAAGCCCAAGTCGATGACCTTCTCTGTTTTCCTTTCAAGTTTACACGATTGGTAAACGGCAAGCGTGCCACTGTGGGAATTAAATGAGAAGCAGTTATCAAACTGAAACAGTGCATCGAGGAATCTAGCGAGCCTGCAATATATCTTATTCGAGAAGAAACCAAGAACGGATAATCCTCCATCCACGTTGAGCCCAGCACGTCTCAAGATGCAGAGAGTGAGAAACAGGATTTCGTCTCACCACCCACTAAAAAAACCAAGATCTCGAAACAGCCGACATTGTTTGATTTACTTTCCCCTGGCCGATCCGAGTCTAAGCCAAAACAACCTTATTCAGCAGTAAGAGCCAGGAAGATTAAAATATACAGCAATTCAGAAATTACCAACAGTTCAGGCATGACCAAGGTTTACAGAGAGTTTTGGAACGTTAAAGGAGAAGAACTTTGTCGAAGCAGTGCGCTGAGCGCTTCTTCAGGGGACGAGGGATAATGTCGGAGATGGAACGTTGAACTCTTTCTTAAGAAAAGAACAAGTTCCTTACTAGTTACAGTTTTTTCTTGTAAACATGAATTTACGCAGAACGTTTTGCCGAGTCATGCAATCCTTACCATGATATGTTAAATAATGTCAGTAGAGTATCACATAGCAATAAAATAGTGCACTGTAAAATTATTATGAAATTTCCATGGTTATTCATCACAAATTAAAAACAACTCAAGCGAACGAGAAGCCATGTGAGTGAAAATGAAGAGCCAGTGAAAGTGGGCAAAAGAGAAGACAGAAAAATTTTGCCCACTTCCGCTCGAACTCATTTCCGCTCGATCGCTCAATACAGCTAATGTTAGGGATCTGGGAACGACATTTTTCTTGTCGGCCATTTTGTTTGACTCAGCATCGAACATGCTGGTCAGAGGTGTGCCTCAGTGCTCTATGTGTCGTCTTATGTCAGAATAATAATGGAAAATGTATGACAAGGAATTTTACATCTGTTTCAACGGATAGGACTCTTTGTTTTTCTTGGTTACCTGAATCAATGAGAAAAGTACGTAAGTGTTTTTTTGATCGCATTTCAAACCCCCTGGAAAGAAAAACTCTTTATGTACCCCCTCCCCTTCAGAAATTTGTCTCCATTTGACCCCTAGTAATTTCCGTGACTCTCCGTGGGGGAGGTATGGATATTTTCTGGAATCACTCATTTGATTTATTGTATAGTACAAAATCACTTATTGTTTACACATTTATGACAAATACCAATGTTTGTAGCAGTTGTATAATCAATAAGAACATAACATGTTACTTAATTTGTTCAATTTTTATTACTTGTTTAATTTCCTTTTTTTCAGATTTGCACACAGATTGCTTCAATTGAAAATGATGTCTGATGCCTGTTACAACGTTATTACAATGGCCAAATTTGCGTTGTTTCAAGATAACAGGAACTTTAAATAGATACATATATGTTAAAGTTATGTTTTAAATAACGATATGCTTCTCTAGAGTCTTTCCCCACAATATTGTTTAAGTTGGGCATCAGCCGTTCACACTCCAGTCTAAATGCACGATCAAGAAAGTCACCTTTGACATTAGGAACACCAGACTCTTCAGCTGTTTCCCTCAATTTCTCATCTGAAACTGACAACCCTGAAAAGATGGTTGAGATAGTTTTTGAGCTAGGAGTCTCTGAAGCAAGTTTAAACCTTTATGTTGTGCAAAAGCCTGTAATGTCAATGGCTAAGAGAATACACTTATCCTCAGTAACGGCACCAGCTCATACCCTCTGGAGCATTCATAAGATGTGCTTCAATTTTATGTCTGGTGTAGTTACTGTTACGTGTCACCCTCAGTAAATAAGTTGCTTTTTTATATGTACTTACTTATATACCCAAATGCTGACAGCCATTGTTTAAGGCTGAATATCGAACCATCAAAATTGAGATATACTATTCTTGGTTTAAAATTTTTCCCCCTGCGCTTTTATATGATCATCTAGCACTATGGTTATTATTTCTAAGAACGCTACAATGCAACTTAATCCAAGGATGAAATAGTCAAAAATCCAAGATTACCACATTGTTCTATGCCACATTTCTCCGGGAAGCTGTAAATATGGTCAGGAACAGTACAGCCCAAAAATAATGCACGCACCAGAAGTGGCGCAGGAAGTTCTTGCGCCGCAAGAACACGGAAGCCGCTGCAAGAAGTCAAAATGTCTTATTTTTGCGGTTTACCCGCAAGAACATTCGAAACGCAAGAAGTTGAAAGTCTAACCGTAAGAAGCCGCAAGAAGTTGAAAATCTTCCCGCAAGAAGCTGCAAGAAGTTATGAATTTTACCGTGAGCCGCAAGAAAGCACAAGACGTTTCTGCAGCTCAAGGTGACTCTGTTCGTTTATATTTTTATAAGTGTCGGGTTGATGGTCGAAATGCTCAGCGATTGCTCGCAATGTAATCCATAAGACAAGTAACAGTAACAGTAACAGTCTTCCAAAAACTACTTACAGTGAACACTGCCTACAAATAGCGAGCTAATCTAGACAGGCGGTGTTAAAGACATACACACATGAATTACTAATTGAAGGCATTAAAAAAAAAGTCGATTTTGAGTACATTATTTGCCAAAAGAGGAAAAAAAGTGATAAAAAGTGAAGAAAAATTTTCTAAATTATGATTGAATTTTAATTAAGATGCCTTTTTTATTTCAGAAATAAGAGTGCTAGTGTCAGCATAACTGTCCAGAGTTTCTAAAGTTACAAATAGTAATGCTTGAATTTTCTTTTTGAATATGTGTTTTGGTAGTCTTCGATAGCTTTCAGGAATGCTGTTCTAAATTTTAGCCCCAACGATGGAAAAAGAGTTTTTATGATGATTGAGCCTAGAATGATTAATGTAGTGGTTATCAGATGATGCTGAGCGGGTATTATATTGCAGTGGGAGGAAATATATTTCGAACAGCCAGATCTGGACTGTGAAACTAACATCGAATGCACATGTGTTCATAACAAATACGGAAAAAAAGCCCCTCGATCATTTGAACAGTCTGCTAGCTGAACAATACACGACTATCTCAAGATATCTCCAAATTTAATGAAGCTCACGAAGAAGCAGTCCACGTAGAAAAATTGAACTACGGTGTACTGTTAGCCTGGGTTGCACCAGGTTTGCGTCTGAATGCCAAATTCATTGTCATTCAGAAGTGTAGTTTTCTTCTTTTAGCGTGGTCTGTGAGCGAAGACAACTTTCGTTCAAAGTCTCGCACTGAACTGCAATGACTCTGAAGACTGCGGGTGTAAGCAAATGAGACACTTCAATGTTGTGAATTTCTTTAAGAACTTTTCGCAGGCTTATTATTACAGGCGAAAAAGTCCTGTAGAATATATATTTTGCGTTTCTAAACAAACTGCAAACAAGGATACTCGATCGCCTGCTACCCTGTTTGTATTGCGGTAAAACATATGCGGTACATGTATGTTATGAGAAGCACATACATGATTTTCTGAACACCGAAATCTCATGAGTTTGCTCTGTGAATTTGACTTATTTCGAAGAGAATCCCATTGAAAAATATTTTTTGAGACAGCTAGCTGAACTTGGAGTCACGTTGTTGAGATGCCTTGAATTTGCATAAAGTTTCAAACATCACTGATAGGTGAAAAAGTCACGCTTTTGTCATGCACGCATAGTCTTGTGCTTGTTTTTGCCGACTGAGAAACTTGTTTGTTTTAAACTTTGGGTTATACACTGTACTTAAAAGCTAATACCCAGTTTGTTTTTCAACCTTTGCCAAGGAGGCCATTCTGAGCAGAAAAAGCCATTTCGAAGAAGCTCATTTTGCGCCGCCTCCACGGTCTGGGACTCCGGGACACATCGTGAATAATAATTGTAAACAGTAAGTTTCCTCCAAGTCACCTAAAAAACAACACAGAGCGAACCCAGTCTCCAATTCAGAACCAACCGATAGAAATTTACTATTCAATGTGTAAACCAACCAAAAACCCAAGGCCTTATCTCTGTCTCAATCGGTAAAGTTGTTTTGATTTACAGGTTGCTTAGCATGTGGCCAAAATCTTCCCGCTGGCTGTGATAAAATCTCTCAAGTGATTTATTCGCAAACGAAAACTCTCTCCAAGAATGACCTCAACAGGGTTAAGAATTACTATGGCTCACGCTTTAGTCACATCATTAAAAAACTTCTCAAGATCTCCCGTGTATTAACGATAGCTGTATACCTAGTAAGGTCAATGATTTGTTTGTTTGTCGGTGTGGTGAGAATCAACTTCTTCAGCTGTATTTGTTTACATTTTGATGGATATAAATGCTTTGTGGAACATGAAAACTGCAGTTCACACCGATCAAAGAAATCAAAAGCTTCAACGAGCATCCGTTCATTACTTTTTCTTTGGCCATTCAAACGGCTCCCATCATCCGTTCAAAGCCTTCTACAGCCGTTCAAACGGTACAGGGTGTAACGGTCGGTATCGTCTGAATGAACAGGCATACGTTTCGTAATTTTGAACTAAGTTCGGCTCACGAAAAGTTCCTGGTCTGAACTGAGCTTTAAAGTTAAAATTGTCAAGAGTTAAAAATTTGTCACTTTAATAATTCTTACGGTTCAGCTGATGGTTAGGGCCGGCGCTGGAAAAATATAAATCGGACCTTGGCGAGTACCATCTTGATATGGATCTTCGCGTGCTAAAATGATAGATTAAAAAAGTCCTTGTGGTTTGAAAATCTGGCCTCAAAGAAGTTCTTGCGATTTGAGATTCCTACCACAAAGAAGTTCTTGCGCTTTAAACTTCTAACCGCAAAGAAGTTCTTGCGTCTTGCTGGATCCAACCGCAAGCGACCCGCAAGAAGTTGCCGGCTTGCAGACACAGAAAGAAGTTCTTGCGTGTGCATTATTTTTGGGCTGTACTGTATGCCACATAGAAGGACAGCATCATTCTGTGCTCTAATTCTGTGAGCATTCCAGATGGTGTCCTTGAAAGTATCAAGTTCTCTCTGCAGGAGGGGTATCATAATAAATGCAAGAAGCATCCTGTGGCTCAAGAAAACACTTTAAAACTCAAACTGGTGATCAGCAAATGAAAGGAGCTGTTTGTAAATATATTATGTTTAGTTTGTTTTAGTGTTCGGGTCCTTTTCTGTTGTTTTTTAGGGAAAGTTTCAAGTGCTTTTATGTAGTGTTCATAAAGCCTGCCACTAATTTTTTTTCATTCATTGTCATCACCTGTCAGTGGGATTCCTTGGCTCATGGTGACCTTTCTCTTTTAACCAGCCCAGATGGCTCTTGAAATATTTCTCCAACCTCTTGTGGAGTTCTCTTCACCACCTTTCTGTCTTTAAAAAAGGGACAAATGACTTGAATCACAACTCACAGAATCAGTAGTTCTGTTGCTAGAAAAATTTTAACAAACCAAGCCAATCCTTTTTAGGACATTTACAGAACCAGTCTACGACATATTTGCTTTAAATTATATATCCTGTTTAGAACACAAGCCAAAAACCATACCTAACCTAGCAGCACATCCTCATAAATTATAAGCCATATATGGAAGCTCCCTCCCACTTTTTAGCCAGTCCAATACCTGGAAAATAGTGGACTAACCACACACTTGGCCCCCAATTACTGTAACAGATCAAGCTTAAAGATGTAAACTTTAAGAAGCTTTCTATTCATAAACTCACTTGGTTTGATGTTGATGGGCCATAAAAATTGTCTTGAGCAGATCAACATCACTATGATGTCTTCTCAGGAAAGCATGCACAGTTGCGAGTGTTCCTGTCTCAGTGCCCCTATCCATACTTTGGCAAGATGCTATGGTTCTAGTCTCATTCAAGTGCTCCAGGTACCAACGACCAATTACCCATGGATTGGAGTTTGACACCCATGTGCGAAGCCACAATAGTTTTCGACTTGCCGTGTTGATGCAACTGTTTATGGCTAGAGGATAAGTGCTATTTTGACACCCCATAACTTTATTGTGACAATCAACTGACTGCACAAAATTTTTGCCCCTTAATAGTGAAATGACTGTTTGGCTTCCTTTTCTATGCACCAACACTACAAGCTTCAAGACCCTCTGGATCCAAGTTATCCATGACAGGGTGGACCAAGTCACCTGGTACATTCAGTTCATGTTCCTGTCTAATCTTTTTTTGCACGGCCCAGTATCCCGGAAGTTTACCAGGTCTGTCCATCTGTTCTGCAACGGCCTGCCGCACATCATCAACTGTTACATCCTTGTCGCTATAAATGATACCAAAATGGCAAAGCCTGCGATCAAGTGAACAAACCCTCCAAGTGTAACAAGAACACTCCCTTATTACAAAGCTTAGAATTTCATCTCGTTTTACCAATTGGCAAACATATCTTTGTAAATCTTTCTTTAGTTGTAAGTCTTCCTCTCACGCATCAATTAAAAAAACGGTGACTGAAGAAACATCAACCATTACAAGTCCCCTCTCCTTCCTCGAAAGCCACCTTTAAACAGTCTGCTGAGATACTATGGCAGACACAGGCCATGGACATTTCAATTTTATTTTGTTTCTCAAATAACTTGAAACTTAAAAGGACTTTAACTTTACTTTTACTTTTCACTTTATTTTATTAATTTCAAATATATAGTGGTTTTATTTCCTTTTGATTTTTACTTTTCACTTAATTTCAAAATATAGTCATTTTACATGTTTTAATTTTACTTCACTTTAATTTTTTTAATGTCATTTTATTTATGCTTAACTTTTAAACTGGATTGGTTTAA
>Ga0126343_10000179_pt1:17500-20734 | contig 20734 bp, 14 predicted proteins | sample Cyp2metagenome_FD_92531 | JGI IMG/M metagenome (GOLD analysis project Ga0126343, IMG submission 92531) | Coral microbial communities from Lord Howe Island, Old Settlement Bay, Australia - Cyphastrea 2 metagenome | ecosystem: Host-associated > Invertebrates > Cnidaria > Coral ...
CACACTCCCATGTAACCGCACCTATTAAGAAGGTCCGCAATATTTTGGCATTGTTTTAAACTACTCGCTTTCGCGCAATGTCTTTGCCAGTTGGGGGCCACGGAAGTCAGAAAAGCGAGACGTTCATTGACAGAATCGAAGCGGAAGTGAAAGGGATACTTGTTCTAATTGGTCTGTTTTAATTGCAGAAGTTTGATTATTTTATTCCGGAAATAGAATGCTGCCACACCATGCCAGGCCTTTGCCAGGCCTTGCCAGACCAAAAGAGTTTGGAAGAATTCTGAAATTTTATGACCGTCACATTAAGAATTTTTTTCTCCTGACAATATGCGGTAAGTATAGTAGGAGAAAATTGTGTCAACTTTCATCCTTAGGTAAGTTTGTGATTTGAGACGACGAGATGCTCGTTAGATGGCGACCTTCTCGGTCATACGATTCAGAAAGAGCTTGAAAATTAGATCGATGTTCGTTTCCCAAAAGTTGTTTGACTTCGACTGTCAGAAGCAAGTGCTGGATGTCGTTTTGGCTGGCCACAATGCTTTTATTGCTGGGGCTACCGGTAGTGGGAAGTCCTTTATCCTAAAGCAAATTTCTGAGTGCATAAAGAAAGCAGTAAGTGTAATGAGCTAACAAGGAATCGCATGCCGGTCTGTCGGCTTTTGCAATGACCAAACATTTTCAAATAATAGGTCTCGCTAAACCATCAAAGATTTTTTAGCAATACACATTTGTTGTAGAATTTTGTAGCTCAATCGTTTTCATTTTAATTCAACTTCTTTCTTTAGCGGCTTCAATTGTCGAGGATGATGGATGAAAATGTTGGCAGTTTAAAAGTGGCCGGCAGTTCCAAGAAGCCTTTCAAATTTTCGCAAAGCAGGTTTGAAAAAAGAATAAATGTACACAAATGTATTCATCACAAATGATAAATCTATCGTTATTTTACACAAAACACATTTTATTTCTTTCTGGTATTGAAAATGAGAAGCTTGAAGTTTGACTAGTGTTAGACTTGGAAGTGGAGCATGTCTGTCCCAAAAGAATGCTGTTGATGGTGGGTGCCTACTGACAGTAGGTATAAAAGGGTTGCTATTTTTCAGCATTTTAGCCCATTTTAGCCCATGGCCTCCTCTGACTCGGCAAAAACTGTATTCCTGACAAACATTGACCTAATGATGGAACCGGGATTCAGCTGAAATGAAATGCTTCAAATCGGTTCAAAGCTTGTTGTAAATGCGTGACTTTTAGTTTGCTTGACATTTGCGTTACAGTTAGCCATTATGCAATTTGATTCCCCAGTTAGTTTTTAGTGTCCTGCTGATTTTAAGTTGTCACATCCTACGCCCTTTCATTATCCATCTGTTCGCCGTTCTCGACGTGCATCCAAGTTGCTTTCTTAAGATTTGATTTCAAGCCACCCGCGTATAGGGACCGATATGTAAGTTGTATTCATTTCTTTTCACTTTTGTAGCTTGCCCTATTTATGCAGTGTTTCTTTTGTTATAAATTTATGCCTTTGTGTGTATTATGTAGTCACCGCCCTCGTATCATCGAGCAGTTATTTCTAGTACCGTAATTTTAATTTATGTAACTCGTTTTGGGCAAGCTTTTTTGTCTTAATTTCATGTCTATGTTTTGTATATATATTTGAGTGTTTGCCGTGGCCATTATTTCATTTAGTAGTTCCTTTTATTATTTTATGTTATGTTTTATGCCGTTATGTCGCCAAATGCATAATTGAGTACAGTTGTTTATATCAGTTCCCTTTTTCAATTTGCTTGCAGTTTACGAGATTGATTAAAGCTTACTATGTCTCAGTAACGTATCCCCTGGTTTGGACTGGTATTTTCCTTGCTTGCAATTTTCTTGACACTACATTCGGTCTCGGTGTTCGCTTGCCGTTACACTAGTAATGAAGTGGATCTCAAATCAAATAAGAGCTTGTCAGAAAAAATAATAATTTGCTTCTGTCTTATGAACTTAGGTCTCGTCTTCTACTGACTTCTTAACCTCCCCATTTTCAATCCACTTCAGAAATCTCCTGTTTTCAATGAACCTGCCATCTTTGGTCCTTGCATACAGCAGTGGTCATGCTGGGGAATGCATCATACTCTACAGTTTTCATGATAACAAATATTTTGTGAAATCAGAAAAAGGTAATTCACAAGTTCAATCCGAGTTTTTTGATCCAAAAAAAATTAACTCTAATTAAAATTTCTTTTTGTGGTTATATAAAGCACGACCTACTAGTGTGTAGTGACTAGATGTTAACTTTGATATGATTACCCCTGGGGAATTTCACCAGGGAGTATTCTCTAAAACCCAAAGGTTTTGATTACTGCAAAATCTCAAATATAACTGCAACCCAATTTTCCTAGTCATATTAATAATTGGTCAACTCCTTAACCACTCAAAGGAAAGAAATAGTGTGAATATTAAGAAAATGAATGGCAAACAATTGAAGGGCCAGGCAAGAACGTCCCCCTGGTTTTTTGGCCATTTTTGAAAGTGTTCAAAAAATAGCTGAATTTTGGCATGTGGGCTTTGTTTTACCTTAGAAACATTGTTCCGAGCTTTTTTCATTGGGTTGCTCTTCATATTTGAGAAATAACGTATGCAAAAGCGCCTTTGTTATGATAAACCGAGCCGATCCTTTGTTATAATACGCCAAGCCGGGCCTTTGTTTTAAGTGAAAGTCTCACCTCAGCTTATTACCAGGCCCAACCGAAGGCTGGCACCGGTCATAAAATGCAGTCCGTTCCTGTCATTTTTGAACGTTACATTGCGAGGGATATATTGCTGACTTACTTTTGGGAGTGCTCGCTGGCTCATTGAAATCTTATCCGCTATTTTGAAAAGCGCGAGGCAGCTTTTGGGGGAACGACCTTTACGATGCACTAGTTTATGCGCGCAAATTTAAGAGTGAATATTTGGAGAGACAAATTTACGAGCAATTACGAGTGAAACTTCCATCGTGAAGCTTATCGAGAATAAGAGCATCTTATCAAAGCTATCTACATTTAGTGAATCTTCCATCGTAAAATTTATCGAGAATCGAAGCGAACACTTATGAAAGCTAACTTTATATCATCTTAAAAAACGTGCTACAAAGCAATCTAGACGTGCTCGTGAACCGAGCAGAATTCCACTGCTATTTCTAAGAGATCTCAACAAGAAGAATAGCATGTTCGGAAGAAATTTGTCTTCAAAAAGATTTCAACGATTGAGATACCGAAG
>Ga0126343_10000180_pt1:2500-20643 | contig 20643 bp, 11 predicted proteins | sample Cyp2metagenome_FD_92531 | JGI IMG/M metagenome (GOLD analysis project Ga0126343, IMG submission 92531) | Coral microbial communities from Lord Howe Island, Old Settlement Bay, Australia - Cyphastrea 2 metagenome | ecosystem: Host-associated > Invertebrates > Cnidaria > Coral ...
TTTTAAGTTATTCTGGGTGAATTTACCTAATTTTCTTTCAATTATCTTGTTTTGTAACTAGGGCCTGGGTCAAACGCCGTACTTCACTTGAGCGGAATCGAATGCAAATGAGAAAAACCCTTCCTTCTCCCTCATCAGCATTGGATTCGGCTCATGTGAAGTGCGGCGTTTGACCCCGGCCTAAGAGTTTTTCTAATTGGTAACAAAGCGTGTGTGTGTGTGTGTGTGTGTTTGTGTGTTGTTGTTGTTGTTGTTGTTGTTGTTGATCTCCTTAATTGTTATTTTCTTTATATTCATAGTCATCATCATCCTCACTGCACTCTATCACGCTCGTAAAATGCTCATTCCTGCACGCGAAGTCGGACTCGCTAATGGAGACTATGCGCTCATACTGTTTGAGCTCGACCACGATGGAGTCTTCAGACATAAGGAACGCCCAAGTTCTTGGTTTACTATGCCTACGGATCGAAACGACCCCTACTTTCGCTGCAAGTTTCAGCAGGCGTTTGGATCCGTGTTGATGATAGCATTAAATGTAAAAGAAAACAAAAAAGGAGAATTTAAAAAATTTCTGCGTGCTGTTCAGAAGCGCTCTCCAGAAATACCTTTTCCCAACAGTACTATCTACGAAGGACATCTTTTTAACAACCCAAATCACACCCTTGCAAACGCAACTCGAGTAAGTTCACGACTGGCTTTTGATTCATTTTTCCGTTTAATTAAATCTATCTGAGATTGCCCAGATTTAAAATAATAAAAATAATCCCTCAGCCTTTGAATTGCGCATTCTCAATACAAGATTAATTCTTTTAACAAATCCTTTTAATCGACAGCCTCCGATATATGCTGCGTTTCTTTACGACGCTGTTTACCAGTATGCTATCGCCTTGAACAAGACGCTCGCAGATAACGAAACTCCCAACGGTGGAAACATCATTTCAAAGCTGCGAAATATTGAATACAACAGTGAGTCAACGCCTTTCTTGTGTTTTATTATTAACTTGCAATGCGTTAAGGGGACATTTTGCCTACAAATTATTACTCTTTCCAGGTATTAGTGGTCGGCGAACATTTATTGATAAACATGGAGACGCTGAGGTCGACTTAACTCTTTTGGACATGCGATGGGAATACTCAAGTAAGTCGAGAAAAAGGTTATTGTTACAGGCAGTGTAACCAAACGCAAAGGAATCACTCTGGCCTATCACTTAAGGACGTTCGCGCGAAAATTTTCCAACATTGGTTTTTTTTTCTGAGACTTTTACTATTTAAAGTTGGTGAGTTAGTTATGTTTTGTTATGAAATTCAAAAAAAAATAAGGGGTCACCGATTTCGTTTAGGAGAGAACAAGCCCGAAAGAACACCCAAATCTGAAAAATCGGGCTTCGTTAGCGAATAAGGCCACAATGTCTGTAAGCCCAAAAATAATGCAATTAGACCTTTGAGGTGAAATGTTCTCTGCCAAATTTTGTTCAAGTGGACCTATTAAATGAATTTAGTCAACTGGTGAGGTTCCTTAAAGAACAAGTTCGTATTTAGCGGCCATATTTTCACGCGCGTTGAAGCCGCAAGATGGCAGGATTCGATGTTCCGTGGACAGAAATCTTGAATTTTTTTTTAACTTCCCACATTCACTCTTTGTTCATTTGTGGACAATGTGGAGATAATTGTGAATAAAATCTGTTTCTGAAAAAAAAGTAGGGGTCACCGAACGTCCAAGATCGTTAAATTCAGGCATCTGCCCTATCATTTGTTCATTTTATTACTTAGCGCGCGCGCGCTCATGCATGACGTGGCATGAATTTGCGTGTGCAGTAAGGTTGCTCAGAAACAATTAGCGCGAACGTCCAAAAATGAACAAAAATTCAAGATTTCTGTCCACGAGACATCGAATCCTGCGATCTTGTAGCCTGCGTGGCAGGCACCGAAGGGGAGGGAAAGGGGGAAAAAAGCAGCTCCCGCGGTCGTTTTGACCCTTTCCCTCCCTTTCTACCCCCTGCTACGCAGGCTAGCGATCTTGCGGCTGCAAGGCGCGTGGTCTATGGTCGCTGAATACGAACTTGTCCTTAAGGAACCTCACCAGTTGACTAAATTCACTCAATAGGTTCACTTGAACAATATTTGGCAGAGAACATTTCACTTCAAAGGTCTAATTGCATTATTTTTGGGCTTACAGACATTGTGGCCTTATTCGCTAACGAAGCCCGATTTTTCAGATTTAAGGTGTTCTTTCGGACTTGTTCCCTCCTAAACGAAGTCGGTGACCCCCCATTTATTTTACATTTCTAACATAACTAACTCATCAACTTTAAATGGTAAAAGTCTCAGAAAAAAATCAATGTTGGAAAATTTTCGCGCGAACGTCCATAAAGCCTGGCTTTCTCTATCGACACAAGCACAATCACAAGCGCGAGCGCAAACACAGTGATTCTTACTTCACCTTGAAAACAATCTTAGCTTGGCGCAGGCATAAGTACAAGCACAACGATCACTTTTTTCTCTTTTTTCGTGTGCTCGCGCTTATACTTGCGTTTGCCCTACCGCTCAGGCATAACACAATCACAAAGGTATTTACCTCACGTGGAATAAGCGTAAGCACAAGGCGAATGGATGGAACTTCCATTTTCTTATGCTTATGCTTACGTTTATGCTTATGTATCCCGGCTCACAGGTATTTTTCTTATGTTTAAGCTTGTGCTTATGCTTGTGTCAAAGTGTGAACCAGCCCTAAGGTGCACGATCATGACATGAGGTGTTTCGCTGGCTTCACAAAAGAATTGACAAAAACATGGAAAATCGGGCGGAGAGAGTTTGTGTATGCGATTACTTTAATAGGACACTCTGGTCTACCAGTTTCGCTGACTGGCTCTCAACGTTACAGTATCAAAAAACGTTTTCCTCTCAGTCAGAATTTGCCTCGTAATATGTTGAACCAACTAGGGCCAACTAGGCTACGACTAATCTTAGCAAGTTTTCTTCGCTAGAGAAGGACTGCCCGAAGAATGTGCCGAATACGGCAACAATGGTGACAGTGGGAGAATTTAACATGAATTATGACAACAACAGTGACATTCAAGTGACTTTCGCCCTGACTGATGAAAAGATCGTGTGGCCAAAAGGATCGCCGCCAAAGGACAGTCCAGAATGTGGTTTTGATGGCGAAAAATGTACTCACAATTCTACAAGCGGAGAAAGTGGTAAGACGATGTCGAAGCTAATTTTCTTTTCACGCTTTTGTTTGGCGCATTGTAAGTTAGGATAGAGGCCTTTCCTTAGCCCGTTCCTAAGCTACTGTAACGCTGCGATTTCCACCTACGTTTTTTTCCCGTGTTTGAGCCGCTTGCATATTTTGCTTCGAACTACACCAGTAGGTTCATTGCATTGTCAGATTCGCTCGAAGTAATTATTTTTTTTAATTTTAAGACCGGTACCATCCGTAGCTCAGTGGAAAGCCTAACAAACGGGAGTATTAACAATAACGACACGCAATTTTAACAATGGTTCCGATAGCTAAAGCGGAGTCTGCGTCCACGTCTGAGAATCCCATGTTTTACACACACGGTTGATAATAGTGGAAGGTTGGCTAGTTGTCAGTCTCCTTCATCATTGTTGCCTTGTTCAACTTGACCTTCAGTGCCTCCTGGATTTTGTCAAGCGTTTTTTTTAAATTCTATTGCAGGTAAAACGGCGATAATTGCCGGGATTTCAGGCTTTGCTGCTCTTCTTCTTTTTCTTTTCTGTGTTAGCAAAATAAGGCGAGTTTCCCTTTATTTAGATTCTAATACACAACACTGACGATTGACATAGCTTTCCAATAACTTATAATTTGGCATTTGCAGACATTCATGACAGACATTCATGGAAAGCGTTAAATACGACAGTCTCTCGTTGCATTTCCAAACACCGAGCGAGGCGAGATCGCCATATATAATATATAGTGATATGTACCATAATAAAGCACCACAGGCAGCGAAGCATTTCGGGCGAGCTTCTAAGGTGTCTGTAATTGCAACGAAACTCTACAATGTGAAAGGTTTTCTATATTGCAAGCAAAAGTATAACTTAGCATTCGAAGCATAGTTAATACCTTTTTTTTCCAAACGGGTCACGGTTATGATTTCATCTGTTTTATCTCGATGAGCTTTAAAAAAACAACGTAGTTGCTAATCGTCCAAAAGTTATAGTGTCAAAGCGATCTGCAATTTTTCTTTTTTTTAACAGACAGATAAGGTTGGAAAAGGAGCTGAAGAGTTTACTGTGGAAAATAAATTACTCTGAAATTATCATTAAAAGATCAGATTCTGGCTATTCAGTGACATCGGAAGACAACGAGGGGCTTGCGACGGAAATTCAGGTACGGACTACATAAGCTGTAAGCAACAAATGTCTGGGTAAGCGGGCGGGCCTTTCGAATAAAATGAAGTACTGAAGGACGTTCACGAGAACATGTTTCAACTTTGATTTATTTTCTGAGACTTTTGTCACTGTAAGATGACGACTTAGTTATGTCAGAAATTTAAAAAACATGGGGGTCACCGACTTTGTTTTGGAGAGAACATGCTCGGAAGAACCTCCCAAATCTGGAGAGAATCGGATCTCGTTAGCAAATAAGGATACAATGTCTGTGAGCCTAAAAATATTGCAATTAGATATTTGAAGTGAAATGGTCTTTGCCAATTATGGTCTAAGTGGACCTGGTAAGTGACTTAATTCAACTAGCGTCAACCGGTGAGGTTTCTTAAAGCACAAGTTCGCATCTAGCGATCACAGCGCCCTGCAGCCGCAAGATGGTGTACATGTAGGATTGGATGTCCCGTGGGCAGAAATCTTGAAATTTGTTCAACCTCCCACATTGATTTTTTGTTCATTTTTGGACAATTTGGAGATAATTGTAATTAAAAAGGGGAGGTTTCCGAACGTCTAAGATCGTTAAATCCACGCAAAGTTATAGCAATGGCCATCTACCCTATCATTGTTCATTAAATTTGTACTACTTTACTTCAGCGCGCGCTCGATGCATGACGTGTGTGCAAATTTGCGTGCGCAATAAGGATGCACAGAAAAAATTAGCGCGATCCTTAAGAATGGGTCTTTTCAACTAACAAAATGGAGATGGTGGGGATGACTGAGTGTCCCGCTCGGCGATGGTTGTGTGCTGAAATTAACACAGAGAGGGGTGAGGGGTCAGAAGAATTGCTAGGGTGTTGAGGGTCTAGCAAACGACCGGATAGGCTGAGGTAACTATTAGATGAGTTGTATCGACATATGGTCGAGAAGAGCAATTGACACGCGGGAGAATTCTCTGGAGGTATATGCCTGTCGAGGTGACTATGTGGACAAACATTTGATCGGAAGGACGCGCAGACAGTCATTTGGTTAGATAATTATCACAATGAATATAAAATTAATTAAGAGAGCTGTCACACAGACAGACAGACAGACTGACAGATAAACTGGGAAACAGACAGGGCGAATAGGGTCTGGATTGCTGCTGTTAGCTCACAGAAGTATTCTGTTTGTCGTTTTGTGATTTTATACAGGGAACTGAATTTGACACACCGTTGTTGGAATCGTTTCGAAATGGTGACAGCGTACCGGATTCCACCCGTTTTGGGTTTTTCAAGGTAATTCGTAAAATAAATTTGAAGCTCTTTAATAGCAATCAGTCAACATACTGTTTTGCAGCGTACAAAATGATCGCGTTCGAAAGTAAACGGGTGCCAATACTCTTAAGTTATTCCCGGGGGGAGTGTAATTGCCCTAGCTACTTCTATATCAAGTTAACACAATTGGTACATGAGTCAATCATTGTTATAATTGGCGGTGAAGCAAAAAAGCGCAACTTATACGACCGTTATTTCACTGATGTGAGTCTATCCCAGAGCTTAAGGACCATATGTTCTGGTTTTATTCATTTCATTTTCTTCTAGGGCACCTCTGTGGTTGTAAAGCGAGTTGGCTCAAAGAATGTGGATTTAACTCGGTCCGTGCTTTTGGAAATGAAGCAGGTAAATTGTGCAAGTGTAGAATCCTCTGCGGAGGCAAGTTTTAGCACTCGGGTTTAACTCCTGGTCAGGGTACATTGCGTTTTGTTTTAGAGTAAGGCACTAACCTGCCAAAAATGCCCCAACAGATTTATTTAAGACTGCACGCGTTTAACGGGTTCTCTTTTTCCAATTTTGGCGTCGAATTCGGTGAAAAGTTGCGGAAAGACCTGTCAACCTACGTTCTTGTTTTGGCGTCATGCCTTGACTAGTCAGAAGTTTCCACCTCGCGCGGTTTTCTGTCCAAAGAGTTGTGTAGCTTCACGCCTTCAGAAGGTTTAAACGCGGCGAAGAAAAAACGTTAGCCATTTCTTTCCTTTTTATTTTTATAACACGATCACTTGTAGAACCCTTCAAACAGGTAAAAAATACTACCTGCATATATACAGTTTATTAGCTCCAAAAGGCGAAATCTTCGAGCGTCTTTCTCACCATAGGTTTTAAATACCTACATACCTTTTGCCGGTCACCTTCTTTACCTATAAACAGAATAATGGGAAATTCACCAACGTACCCGCTGTTACCAGTAAAACAGACTTAAATGAATATGTTGTTTTGTACACAGATGCTTGATATACGGCATGATAACCTATCACACTTCATTGGGGCCACTGTTGATCCTCCAAACATTTGTGTTGTTTCGGAGTTCTACTCTCGAGGCAGTCTCCAAGTAAGTCTGATTATATAATACCGGCGTGTTCTCATTCGTGGTGCCGGGGAAGCAGCGTGGCTGGGTGGTTCAGGGAGCTGGTGTTGTAGTCCGGAGGTCCTGAGTTCAAGTCCTCCCCTTATCTCTAGCCAACTCGAGTTCAACTTGTCGAATGCACTGGCTTCCCAAATCTCCTGGCAGTTGGAATTTTTGTCCATCATATGTTGATCTCTAATATTTGGTTTACAAAATTTGTTGGCCCTATAAAATTCCCCATTTGGGAGTCGTCAGCTCATTTTGTTTATATTTGTGTGTTGACCAATCATCCCAAAATTACACACTGAAACGGTTCGTCCCCCCCAAACAGGGGCTCAATCTACGTAGCTTGCGAAACAAACGTTTTCCGTCCGAATGTCCCTTGTCTCCGAAATAGGTTTGCGTCCGTGGGCTACAATCTACGAGGACCTCCTAAGTTAAGATGCATCCTGAGCATTATTAACCAATGAAAGGCTGTTGTATTCCAACAATACTTACCACTCATCTTAATCTAAACCGACCTTCGTGAATCTGGTCCACGTCCATATATATCTTCCGCACAAAATGTTTTCAATCATCCTCAAAGTCCCCGTTGAATATAACACTCCCCGACTTTCACTCTGAAATTTTCTCTTTTAGGAAATCCTGGAGAATAAAGATGTTAAGTTAGACCACATGTTTATTTCGTCATTAGTCAACGACATTGTAAAGGTAAATATGTAGACTAAACTGAATATGCAGGAATTCACTGCCGATTTCAGTAGATGTTTGTCGTAGTTGTTCCATTTTGATTGTGTACTGCTGTTTCTAGGGCATGGATCATCTTCACAGCACAGACATCAAATCACATGGAAGCCTCAAATCGTCCAACTGCCTGGTGGACAGCCGCTGGGTGTTAAAAATTGCGGACTATGGTCTGCCAACGTTTCGGTCGGGACGAAGAAAAAGCTACAAATATACTGAATCTTACTACCAAGGTAAGCATGCAGCATGGTATGGAGCTGTTGGAGTTAAAGACCTCTTGAAGAGATGTAATGTGACTGTTGTTGTCGTCGTGGTGGTTGCCGTTCCTTTTTGCTTAACTATTATCAGAAAGAAGATCCTGTAATCATGGTTTGTACAGCGCGACAACTTTAACCGAGCCACCTACATGTAGAAGAAATGTAAATCAGTCCGAATTTGAACTGAAAGCTGTGGAGTATTGTCGTTTTTGTGAACGTATGGAAAAGGGTTTTCCTGGGATGACATGAATACGCGAATACTGTAGACTTTTCTGTGTTAAATGCACCGTGCAGTTGCAGTCCCTGAAGGTGAATTTTAATAATTATAAATTTCACTCCAGAAATCTAGCTTGAAAACTCGTTTTCCTACAATTAAACCGTAACAGTTGAGATTAAGAAAAATGTTCTGTCCTCAACAGTTTACTCTTATGTTAGATTTGCGATTTTACAATAGAACTGTTGTTTGTACGCTTTATAATGTTACATGTATTGGTTTATTGGTGTATTGTTCTTAAGTAACTTCCTGATTGGTTAACCCTTTTCCAAGTGGCCCGGTTCGTGTAGTGGCACTGTAAAATTAGTGCAGAAATTAATCTGATTGTTGTAGTGCAATTGGATAATTAAAGTTCAAATATTTGAGCTGCGGAGGACGAGCTTGACACAGGAATGATCATCGCAATTATGGAAATAAATTAAGCATAAGCCTGAACATTTTCAGGCTTGGATGGAATTCGAACCATTACCACTGCGACACCGTAAGATGGTAAAGATATGAAAAATCATATATTTGAGATAAAGATTAATTAAGACAAGAAATATCATTTCAGCCATGTACATAGCTTTATATGATGCTAATAATTCCACCATGACTATTTTGTTTTATTTATTCATTGAGCACGATTCGCGTCTCACTTTTCAAATTTTCAGATTTGCTATGGACGGCACCTGAAATACTGAGAATGACCGAACGACCGGTCAATGGAACACAAAAAGGAGATGTATACAGTTTCGCTATCATCCTACAAGAATTCCATACAAGAGAAGGACCGTATAGTTCCAACTACATGGAACCGGAAGGTGAAGCAAATGTTTTGTCATTTTCAAAAGTGGCGGTGTGTGAGATTTTCGTTCCTTAACACCCAGTACAACAAATGTAATACGTATAGACCTTTACCAATGTAAAAAAAATGTCATACGGTTGAAAACAACTCGAATCATATTTTTTTCGTCGTTTTCATTTGCGGAGGGCACACCACGCGTCACCTGCAGATCACTGCCTACACATGATGGACCGATCATGCGTAGATGTGGTTTGTTGCAAATAACTCCTTCAGCTCATGCGTAATGGTAATCACGCTCTCAGTTTTGTGAAAGCATGGTAGATTGCTTCCCTGAGCTTTCAGAGAGTGAGTTAAACATAAAACAAACTTGGTGTTCATGTGATAAAACAATAATTTGAACAATTTCAGACTTCGGCTTCGGCAAATAACTGACCTGCCCGTCACTGACAAATCCCGTTATCTTGCTAAATCTGTCTCATCCAATAAAGTCAACTCTCGTTACAGCGGACACACACGGGGGCGTCGTTTAGTGTCCGTAATGAGAGTCCGTAGTAGCGGAGTGTAAGGAAAAGTGCCCTAGCATGCAGTAAATAACCTAGATAATGTCCGCGAAGCAAGGACTATTGCGCAGAATGACAGCGAGATCGCGTATAAGCAGAAGTCATTTCCAGTTAAACCTCTATAGCTTTCGGAGGGGATCTGAATTTTGTCCGTAACAGCGAACGTCCGTAATAGCTTGATGTCCGCAAGGCGAGAGTTGACTGTAATTTATTGTCAGCTGCCATGCATCAACGCATCGATCTTTAAAGTTGACGTCTATAGTACTTCAGTCAAAGGTGAGGCAGTCAGTAAGATAGTCAGACAGTCAGTAAGACGGTCAGACAGTCAGAAGGACAGAAGACCTGACAGACAGTCAGTAAGACGGTCAGACAGTCAGAAAGACAGAAGACCTGACAGACAGTCAGTAAGACGGTCAGACAGTCAGAAAGACAGAAGACCTGACAGACAGTCAGTAAGACGGTCAGACAGTCAGAAGGACAGAAGACCTGACAGACAGTCAGTAAGACGGTAAGACAGTCAGAAGGACAGAAGACCTGGCAGACAGTCAGGCAATGAGATAATCAGACAGTTAAACAGTCAGACAGTCAGTGAGGCAGATAACTAGTCAGGACATCCATCAGTTAGTCGATCGATCAACTGATCAGTCGATGGTTGGTCGGTCAGTCAGGCGGTTGGTCAGTCAGTCAGTCACCTAGTTAGATCGTTATTCGTTTGTCTTTTCTCTTTAAATATATTGTATCTCCTTACTTTTATTTTCAGAAATTATTAAAAAAGTAACAGAACGCGAAATCCCGCCATTTCGTCCCACGGTGGTGAACCTCATCACAGGAGTGGAGGAGCTCAGGGAGTTAATGAAATCGTGCTGGGATGAAAAGCCGGAAGCCCGTCCAGATTTTCACGATATCAAGAAATCCATGCACAGAATTCTCAGCAACAATGGCATGTAAGTTTTTTTTTTTCATAATACAAGATTTTGGATGATCTCTCTAATGCCGTACAGCCTCGTCATGTCTATCTTTGTTGAGATATTCAAACCTTGAAACGATCTTCCAAGTGAGCAGAGCTTATTTTAAAATTTGGCCTGTAGAAGCTAGGGGCGCTAATTTGATCTTACGGTAGCTTAATCGGGCTTTGAACAACCATTCCCAGGTTAGGTCATACAGCAGGAAAATAATCATACTGACCCTGTGAAATTATGTCAACAAAATGTGCATGAAGTTTGTATTTCCCTCATAGCTTCAGCAGAAGACTTGCAAACATCCATCTACCTTACCTACCCTTATCTTACCTGACGAGTCGACGACGACATGACATGTGGTCGCGAGCTGGGGGATGTATGCCTTCGCGATCGAAATTAAACTAAGGACGAATTGTCGACACAAGCGAAACAACAATTCATTATTCAGCTTAATTTTTTTTTGTAGGAAAACTAACATTTTTGACAATGTCGTATATATGATGGAGAAATATGCGGACAATCTGGAGGATCTTGTAAGTGAAAGAACCGCTCAACTGGTCGAGGAAAAGAAAAAGACTGATGCCTTGTTGGACCAAATATTACCGCGGTAGGTTTCCAGTAGTAATTAGCAATTAATAATTAGTAATTAGAATTTTTTGAAGCACCATTCTCAACCATTAAATGCAGTCAAAGTCCTCGCTATTTGTGGTCAATTCTCCTTAATTTAAATCTTGGATTTTGGTTTCTATTGCCCCAACGTCAGCATGCTTTTCATGCTTCGATATCAACCACTCGGTTTGATGACGACTGAAGGCTCAGGTTGATTCAGTATTGATCTAATACCAGATTAGGCTCGATTCCTGCCGCTGTCTTGTGAACAGCGGCTGGTAATCGAGCCTACTGTCAGATCCATTCACCCTATGCAAAAATGGCTGCCTTTAAATTATTCTTTTGTTCATAATCAAAAGTGCCTCACTAGCCTCGTTCAGGATAGCAAATTCTTTAGAATTTTGATGTCAAAACGAGGTTAGTGAGGCTAATTTGAATGAGAACAAAAGAATAATTTAAAGGGTCTATTGAGTGACTTTCGTTCCGCTGTTCAAACAGAAGCTACCTACCCATCGAACATAGTAACGTTTTTCTTTCTAAGTTAAAGACCTTCTGACGTATTTGCAAGATGGCGCATGTCGTATTACCAGCCTAGCGGCCCAAATTCGGCATCTGTTCGTTTTGAACATTGACCATATATCTACCAAATACCTCTACAATTAACATACCTAAACTGATAATATGACTGACTTCATATCTCGCGATCTCAAACCATATGGTTCTTGTTCCGCTCTCTGACCAAGCTTATACATGCACCTTATAACGGCCGCAATACAATTACACGCAAAAAAATAGATTTCATTTAATTTCGTACTAACGATTTATCCAATAGATTTAATAGGTTGTCGTCTGTTTAAACAAGTGGGTTGTGATCTCTTTTTTTACATGTGCGGAACTATAAAGTGACAAATTCACACTTTTTTCCATTCAGCCCAGTTGCAGAGCAGCTTAAAAGGGGTAAAGCAGTGGAGGCGGAGAGTTTTCACGAGGTTTCAATTTACTTCAGTGACATTGTGGGATTTACACAACTGTCTTCAGACAGTACACCAATGCAGGTATGGGCAGGTCGTTTTTGTCGTGGTTGTGGCCGTGCTCCTGTTTGCTAAACTATTCAAGGTTCGAGTGCGCGGTCTACTGGAATGAAAGGTGTACCAGTTGGTTAAAATGGTCGCCTTTGGTCTGCCTTAAACTAGATGACAACATTTTGTACCATAGTTGACTGAATGATTGATTGATTTTTGAACGACCGACTGACTGACAGTGCCTGATTATGGTTGGACGGAAGGTTTATTGATCGCTTGATTGATTGATTGACTGACTGACTGATTGATTGATTGATTGATTGATTGAATGAATGACTGACCGACTGCCTGACTGACTGACTGACTGACTGACTGACGGACTGACTGACTGACTTACTGACTTACTAACTGACTGACTGGTCGATTGATTGACTGATTAATTGATCAATTGATTGATTGATTGATTGATTGACTGACTATTTCGGTTTGATCCAGAAGTTACAGTTTCCTTTCTTTTGTCTTTTGTAAGGTTGTGACGTTTTTGAATGCCCTGTACACATTGTTTGATGACATCATACGAGAGTTTGACGTGTACAAGGTAAGATGTCCGCTTTGTATTGAAAAGTAATTCGTAGACTAATATGCTTTATCATGATTTTTTTCTCGGTTGTTGAACAATTTATTTACTCAATACAGAAACAAGAATCAACAAACAAAACTGACTGTTAGTTCGCAGATTAAACCTTGTTTCAGCATGTTATTTGATCAATGATTCATTTTTTATGCTTGCCTGAGATCACAATTATCTCAACTCGGTTTTTTAGGTGGAGACAATTGGAGACGCATATATGGTGGTGTCTGGTTTACCAATCAGAAACGGTCACACTCACGCTGCTGAGATAGCAGGCATGGCCCTTCATCTGATCGAAGGGGTAAAACAGGATTTCAAAGTTCCACACAGACCTGATCATAAAATTGAGTTGCGCGTTGGTATACATAGCGGTAAGTTCACGTGAAGTCTTCAGGACTTGACAGGTCGAAATCTAAATTTCCCTTACTGGTTTCTATAACTTTTATATGGCACAAGTAGGGAGAATCTACACTCACGGTTGTACCAGCTTTATTGTACTCTCTTTGACATCAAAATCACCGTCACAACTGGTTAATAGTTCATCAAGTTTGAACAGCCTAAGGGAAATCATTGTTGTATTTTAACTGGAAAAAAATAATATCACGATTTTGTCACTTCTTTTTCTTAATTTTAGTTTTAGTTAATAATAAATAAATAAAATAAGTGTCAAGTGCCTTTAGCACTTGTCTGCTAATTGGGGACGTTGTGTATAAATAAACAACTATTACCAATAGCAATATAAAGTAGTAGAAATCCGCGCTGTTGGGACCCGTTGGCTTGTTACACAACGCAGTCTTGGAGTTGAACGCGGTGTTACGAGAGGAGAAGAAATGGAACTCGAGGACTTGAAGTCCGGACTACCGAGAACAAATCCAGATAGTGGTGGGGTAGACGATACTGTACACTGTTTTATCAGATTTCCAAAAACCTTGAAGTTGGTCAAGGGTATACTTCGTTCATTGTTTTGAACTGTGGTAAAACAAAGACTCTCGTACTTGACATGTTGCCATTCTGCACGAGGCACAGATTTTTTTCTTTGAACAACTCTGTTTGCCCTCTACTGACTGGAATCCATTGAAGTAGAGGCAAGGAAAACGTTGGAATATATATTATGATTTCTATTAATATTGTCGGTAGGTCCTGTGGTCGCGGGGGTGGTGGGCAGCACAATGCCTCGTTACTGTTTGTTTGGTGATACTGTCAACACAGCCTCTAGAATGGAATCCACTGGAGAGGGTAAGAATCTTTGATAAGGCGTATATATATTTTTTAAGTGAATTGCTGTTATAGCACACTGACAATCAAACGTCCACACGATTTACACTGCACTTTTAAATAAAATTAACAGCAGTAAACAAACTGTTAGAATATAAATATATTGAACGTGGCCTATTGTCTGGGTGGCCCCGGTTTCAGTAACGACACCGTAAAACACTCGTACCACTTTGTGATATTATCAGAAGTTGGACCAAAACCAAACTTGGCTCACTCGTACACGTTTTTCTACGTTTTGTAACGGCTACACGTCTTTGATTCAAGTTATGTCTTATGAATATCAATGGATGGCCTGTGTCGCTTGTGGTTAATCTTAGGCTGCATTCAATTGAAAACCACTTTAAGTAATAAGGAAAAAAACAGTGATTGAGTGATTCATAATGTAGATACCGTGGTCTTTTCTCTCTGTAACAACCAATAAAGGGTTCAACTCTCCCTAATGTGTCTTTCATGCTCACTAACCTTTTCAGGCTTGAAAATTCATATCAGTGAAGCTACGAAGTCAATTCTTGAAACGCTAGGAGGCTTCACGATCGAAGAACGAGGGGAAGTGTACTTAAAAGTGAGTAATCCGAAGAATATCATTTTACTCTGTGTAAGGGACAAGGCGCACTAACATCGACTGTGTGCCATGCAAGACTATCTGCAAACGCTTTGTTTTACTCCAATACTGAGAAAAGGACGCCGTTCTGATCAACTGACAGGTTCATATATTTCTGCTAGATTGTTCTGTTAGTTTTGTTTGTTGTTTGTTTGTTTTGTTTTCTTGTTTGTTCCGCTGTAGCTAGATATTTAACAAACTCTTTGGTGCGTCTTGAAAAAGCGGAATGTGTCGTATCTTCGCTTTTCTTTCTACATTTCGTGCTTGCTGAAAGTCTTCCCTTTACTCCACGCAGCTTAGGGTTATTGAGAACGTTATGGATTCTCTGTTCTTTTCTTTACTGTTTTTAGGGTAAAGGAACAGTGAAAACCTATTGGCTTATCGGTTGTGCACGTCGAACACCACATCGTCACCGGCGTTCATTTAGGCGGCTAAGAGGACCTATGGAACAATCCTCTGGTTTCCTTGGAATGTTAGAGCCCCCACCCTCCCCCTGCAGATTGTCGAGGACTTCATCTTTGAGGAGAACTATGAAAGCCATTCAGTGTGAAACACCTGTATTGAAAGGAAGACATGTTGTTGATGTTATGGACAAATCGGACGATATGACTCAAACGTCCCTTTGATATCTTGATAAACACAGATTTTAAATTTATATTTTTTTAGAGATGCCAACAAAGCATCTTTTTGAGGCGGAGTTTCCTGGCAGTGCGGAGGAGATTAATTTATAGACATTGGATGTGTTTCTGACGACAGAAACCTAAAAACTCTGCGAGAGCACAACTGCGAATCTCACTGCTGGAAAATGAATATCAGTAACACGAAAATTTGTACAAATTCTGTATTTGTTATTGCTATTAGACCAAGGTCAATGGCATCAAAGTTATGTGGTAAGTTTACCATCTACAGTTGTAAAAGCAGTTCACACTAAAGGTCATTAACCACAATGACAATGGCTCGCATCACATTCAATCAATAATGTTCCCAACCATTCCCGCTGACAAATGCTTAGCAACAACAGAACCGCAGAATAAATACAAAGTATCATGCGATTTCTCATTCACCCTAACACCGCGAGACTGCTACCCCCCGTCCCCCCACCCCCTCCCCCCCCCTTCTTTTTCTCTTTCTCCTGGACGTCTCGTGTTGGGGCACCAGTGGAGAGATAAAAATAGTCCCAAAGAACACACGCAGAATGCAAAAGTTAACTAAACCTCTAGTGGCGCAGGTTTAAAGGAAAATCTCATCAAGAAACGTAAAGGACAAACGTACCAAATCCATCAAGGGGACCCACACGAGTTGGCCAACCGTTTCAGGCATGAAAATATAGCTGATAAATATCACCAGACCCTCAATCGATCCATATTAATTTTATTTAATTTCTATTTTTGTTTAATTTAATCCTTACTCTACCTTTAGAAGACCAGTATCTCCACGGATGTATGTATTGCTATATTAAAAAAACAAACTGATTCCTCATTGGCGGAAACAACAATAGCAAAAAAACTATACGTTTGAATATTTTACATATTTACAACAAGCGCGAAGGAAAAAGAAATGTTTTAGAAATGGAAGGTAATTATTTAGACTGTATTCTCAGCTCCCGAGGAGAACTAAGAGAAATTCTGCTTTAATTAGATTAAAGCTACTACACAAATTGTACAAAATTCAATAATGCATTTTTCTGTCGTCGTCAAGGCAATAAAAAATAATAGGCGTAAATAATTATAATATTAATAACTAAAAGAAAGAAGCTGGATAAAGGAAGTATATAAATGTCAGAGTGGCCATCTAAGGGCAATAAAGAGAAAAATCTCTTTAATTAGCTTTCCTTTTGAGAAGAAAAATCTTTTAAAATCATTTAAAACGGATGGTGGCCATTTCACTAAAAGACTCTGAAGATACTTCTTCGTTCCCATTGTATTCACGGAAGGTAAATATTAATATATTCATTCGTATATCCATCGAAGGAACGAAACCTGCATGGCTGCCGGATGGCTGAAAATCCACGCCAGATTAGTAAACACCGCATAATAATGGCACACAAAAATACATTAACGTTATATCTCCTGCAGCCATCAGGGGTGGTATGGAGTCTATTAAATGACAGGTCCTCGTAGTAAACTGATCTGTTGAATTATTTCTCTCGACGCCTAAAGTAGATCGACCCAGAGATCGTGCCGACTGTCGATGGTGAGTTAGAAAATTACTGATAACTCCAGTTATTTTGCAAGCGGGTCGTCATAGTGATAGTAACGCAACTCTTCCCAGGAAAACCAAAGTATGGATCACGTTGAATCTTAAGTTTAGACGCTTGTGATTGAGTGGGAACTTTGTTTCCTGGGATGCATATCTTTGTCTTCCGTGTCGTTGACTACAATTTTGACTGGAGGTTTATTAATTGAGTTCGCAGACGCTTCTTTAAGAGATCTTCGTAATGACGAGGAACGTGTGATGAAGGATGACTGTAGACCTACTCCGTCACCGGTGCTACCAAACAAGTGCACACGATGATTGTGGAGCTTCTTTGGTGAAGGAAGAGGCCGTCGTCGTTTTCTTTGCACGAAATCACTAAGCCAGAACGTCCTAACGTTTCCCTTTCCCTATAAAAGAACGAAAACAAAATATAAAAAATACTTACAAATGACTGAGAACCCAACTGGCTGTAAACAGCTCCCTTTACAGCTGAAGGTCATGTGCATTACACTGGACGACACTTAACACCGGGTTTTAAGAAAAACAGAATTTGTCGCTTGTGTGCTGTTGTCGTTGTTGCTGTTGTTGCTGTTCCTGTTGTTGTTGTTGTTGTTGTTGTTGTCGTCGTCGTTGTTGTTGTGGTTGTGGTTGTTGCTTTTGTTGTTGATATTAATACTAACGATAATAATGATAATAATAATAATAATAATAATAATAATAACTTGCAGCAAAGGAGTAGCTGCGCCGATTGTCAGTCATCTGGTCAAGTCCCCTCTCAGACTACAACCGGGTTGTGGCATCTTATCAATTTGCCCTGCCTGTGTTAGGTTACTTAATGTGGACTCAAACCTGGTCGGTTACAGAATTGAGGATCGTGGACAGGGAGGCGCGCAAGATTATCGTGGAGAGCGGCGGGAAACACCCTGGTGGCTCTACGGCCCTGTTGTGCCTCCCAAGAGAAAAGGGCGGAAGAGGCTTACGAGCGGTAGAGACGGAGTATGAAGTGACCAAGGTCAAGGCAGCGGTTAAATTGTATGAAAACAAGGATCCAGCTATGGGAATGGTGAGGGTGTTTGAGGAGAGAGCTGAGTCTCTGGGGCATAGATCGTTGGTCAAAGATGCTGCGAAGTTTGTGGAGGATCTGGGCGTCAACTTACACCTTAGGTACCCAGATCCTGTGTGTGCTAGGAATAGTGGAGGGATCATTCCATCGCATCGTGTCAAGGAAGTATTGAAAGAATGTGTGGAGGAGAAGCTTGAAAGGGAAGTACGTGAATTAGAATGGCAGGGAAAGTTGCTTACTGAGAGGAAGTTTGATTCCCAGCTATGCAAGAAAGGGTGTTTCAACTGGCTGAGTAAATGAAGATCATGCCCCACGCATACCATTGCCGGGGTGTTTGAAATGTACGAGCAACTGCTGCCCACAAAGCTATACTCTAGCAAAAAGACACACGCGAGTTGTCTTGAGGATGTGAGGTGTAGGCTGTGTGGTCATGCCG
>Ga0126343_10000181_pt1 | contig 20521 bp, 8 predicted proteins | sample Cyp2metagenome_FD_92531 | JGI IMG/M metagenome (GOLD analysis project Ga0126343, IMG submission 92531) | Coral microbial communities from Lord Howe Island, Old Settlement Bay, Australia - Cyphastrea 2 metagenome | ecosystem: Host-associated > Invertebrates > Cnidaria > Coral ...
AATAATAATAATAATAATAATAATAATAATAATAATAATGTCTTAACTCAGGAGGTAACCTCATCCTCAGGTGGTTTTCAGGCAGGCCCTGAGTAGAAATTATAAATAAACAGTGGCCGGCTAAAAGGTTGTTAAAAAAGCATGCATTACAATAAAACACCTAAGATAAAATATCAAAATTAGATAAGATGGTTTACAGAAGCTTCTTAAATAAAACAAGGCCATTTGAATTTCATAAAAATAGATCATAAAGCAACTGAAAAAGCCTAAGCCGTGTATTACACTCTGATAAAACACTCTGGACATCTGAAAACACTTGAGAAATGCAGAATTCTAGAATAGTGTGTATTTGAAAACTTGACAGGAAGAATTCTCAAGAATGTCACAAAATAGTCTGAAGTGGGGGCATCAAACCGCCCAACTGAGCTAACAAGGTCTATTGCCGAGTTTCACTCCCCAAAGAAACACATGAAAAAGCCACATGCGCTTGCGCAGACAGTGATCTCTTTTTAGCGACAGAGCTGAAAAACGATTACGCATGCGTCACTAGCGACCCGGTCGGCAAGGCAGTTGGCGCGAAAATATCGACTTGAGCAACACATTTCCGATGAAAGACCATCGAGTCTCTTGACTTCGCAGTAAAATTTCGGTCTGTGTTCAGGTATGAAACTGTAGTGTTCAGGAGATATGTCTTAGCACTCTTACTGGTCGTTCTTTTGTGAAAGTTTGAAGCTTATCTGGTTTACATAGGTCTTATCTGAGCTGAATTCCCTCGTCGCTTATGTTTTCAAAAATTCCGCCATTTCAGATATATGTTTCCCGGTTTTCCCGCGCAAATTAGTGACATGCGCAATCGTTTTTCAGCTCTGTCCTTTTTAGCCATTTTCTCCTAACGTCGCCGATGACTTTGATTCGTTTTGTTGTTGAATAGTCGACGACTCACATTTTACACTTATAAGGCAGTAAGCAGTCACTTCGAAACGTCATCTGTCATTTCGCGGGTAAAATACACTGTAAAACAGATTAAGAAATGCTCATACTAAAAGTGGAACCGTGACCTTTAGGGAAAAAAGTTCTCTTTTGGCGTGTATAAATAGTGATGCCACCATAAAATTCAGGTTCAGTGCACGTGCTGATATTTTAACTCGTGTAAACTGATTCTCGCTATTTGAGGGGGAGCAGGGATGGCGCCGGGTTCAATTCCGGCCTGGTGACATATGTGGGTCGAGTTTGTTGTTAGTTCTCGTCCTTGCTCCGAGGGTTTTTCTCCGGGTTCTCCAAATTCCAATTCGACCAGGATAGAGGATCCGCATGAAAACCAGCCAAGGCTGATGTGGCTTCCTCTCTAAATATAGTAATTTAATTTAGACGTGATTCCAATACTAATTAGTTCAAGAAAGTGTTCTAAAGCTCTCAAATGCTGATCTCCAAAATGAATTCATATTCTCGATTTTTCAGGTTTAGAAGAAAAAATGTCAGTCTTTGTCGTAAGTAGGTACTTATTTAGCGCAATTTTCTGTGATCAAATCACCCTAATTTAGTATTATTTTTAACCACTAAAAAATGCGCTCGATAATATGCACAAAGGCGTATCACTGGTTCATATCCAGGGGCTGGGAGAACTCACATATAAAAGAAGCTAAGAGAAATCGTTGCTGCTGGTCGGAAATTTGAAAAGAACCCCTGAGAGGTACCGAGATCCTCTTTTGTTGAAGTGGCATGAAATTGTTCTTCTACTCTAAGAAGAATCAATTCTGACATAACACATTTTATTTTTTCCTAGAGGGCACGGTAACGAATCCTGCAATCTGATTGGTTCTAAGCACGGTACGGATTTTCCTATCTCTTACCATCGTCACAGTAACGGCGGGAAACAGCGGGGATAAAATTGTCGTGTTGGTCAATTTTCCTGAGTGAGTCGGCGGTCATTCGTCAATCTTTCGCCCTTTTTACACTTCAATCGACGATTTATCAACACATGATTATCGCCTTTCACTTTTAAATGGCAAAGAAAGTCACTGTAAATTCAATTGAGTATTTTGGAGTTGTGAGAGTGGATTGTTTGGTTGTTTGCAGCTCGGCGCTGTAACGGCGCGTAATCTGGTGTTACTTTCGGCACATTAACTCTGATCGTTGCTGTGTATTTAAGAGAATTTCTGTGGAATGCACTTATCGAATTTCCTCACTTTCTTCTACTCAATGTATTGTAAAAAAGTCCAATTTCGAGAAATTCGCAACGACTGATAATAATTGTTTTTAGAGAACAGTCCTAAGAAAGCACACGGTACATGTTTTCTATTTCTTAATTGTGGTACAACTTTAAACTTTTCTCGAATTTCAAACCGGGAGAAAAATTTTGGAAAATCTAACTGGTAAACCAGTAGTGTTCGCGTCGAGGCAGTTGCTCAGCCGTATCGGAAATGCATAGGATACCTGTACTTTGATTTACGTTGCCACTAAATTACACCTGTTGGCTACTGACTGCAAAACGCGCAGTTTGGCTGTGGAAAAATGCAGAGGGCTGGCAAAACTGGCTTCTCGATTCAATGAGCTTTCGCTGAGGTGATCCGTGGTTTAAAACGTCTTGTCTAGGCACACTGAAAGTCTTCAACAAGAATCATAAATTTGCAGATGAAGTTCAAGAGGAATTAATGGACTGGAAATAACTAAAAAGAATCTCTCATTTCGAGAATAGTGTCTAATAGAGATCTTCACCCAATTTAAATCGTGGTGTACTGTTTTTTTGCACGATTGAAGAATTGTTGACAAACTGCTAATGGTGCAAGTGAGTGAAGTATATTGCAAAGGAGTTAACAAATTAGAATATTTCAGTGAACAGAATACTTGAAACTACAAGGCGCGAAGCATCGGTAAGCCTGTAAGCTGTATAAAGATGGAAGCAAGCAGCAAAGTCTTCGCGGGGTGTGTAAAAAATAATTATGCATGCCCGATACTTTTGCCGACAGCAGCTAACCAGACTGCACAACAAAACAAAAACTCAAAACTCAAAAACAACCTTTTCAAGCAATTTGCAGCTGATTTCTATTCTAAAAAATGGGTCGCTACTTACAGCCATTGACTTGATGTGACAGGAGAGATGAAGAAAAATTCCAGCGCCACCATGAAGTAGAAAAGCAGTACAACCTTGAAAATTGCCATCGTAGCTGTTATGCGAGCGGTCTCTTTATCTGCCAGAGTAGAATGATAAAGGTTTATCATGAGAATTTGTAGAACAAAAGAAAAATCTAAACTCCTTATAAAATCCCCTAGGCGGGTCTTCTCAAAGTGTTGCCGCCTTATAACACCTGATAAAGTGTAACTCAATGAATTTGTTATTGGGACTGGCGCACCTTAATTAAAAAGAAACATTTGCATGCGTTATATCTGGAACGCAACTTGAGCAACACGAGGAAATGAGAAAGTATAGGAATGACTTTGTAACTTATAACAGGTTGATCTAACGAGTCAAAGTTCAGAGCAGGGTAAATAGATAATTGCTGATTTGTCACTTCGTCGTCGTATCATTTTAACAAGATTGGTTTTGTTTTCAAGGACAATAAAAAGTTGTCAAGTCATGACAATAATATATGATAATTATCTCATGGTTAAGCGGGACTACACAGACTGGTTTGAGTGAAAGCAATGGAGAAACAGCAAAATAGGCACACCGGCGTCTTTCAGATGATGTTGCACATTTCCCAAACCGCATTTGCACGGTATCAACGTTTTATTTACTCGTGCAAATAAGTTATTGACCTAAATTGTTTATGAAGTGTTCAGACCTTTTTCAATAAAGATTAAGCCGATAATAAGTGATTGCGCACTTTGTCGGCTTATCTTGCGTGTTTCACAGAGCTGATCAGGAGTGCACATAAAATACGACAAACAAGTTAACTTGCATCATTTCAATGTTTCTTGAAGGAAAGAAAAAACTTCAACAGGTGCAAAACTCAACTTTAAAAAGGTAAGTGATTTTTTTGTAGTGGTTTTCTGTAAGAAAAAGGATGACGAAAAAAAACCACCCAAACAATCTTGTTATAAACGTGATTTTGAGATTGTAATTTTACTCTTTCACTGACTTTTATGAAATTTAGTTTTGTTATGGGATTTCAATTTCTCGGTATCGCACAAGCCACATTGTACGCCATTTACTTTATTATCGCTGTATATCCGCTCATCGTCCGACCCTCTTTTGATCTAAGTTTTACGGAGCTCAAATACTTCTGTACTAACTTCTTAATTTAGAGAGCTGACTCGAACACTCGCGATAGGTTAAACTAAGAAGAATTTGTATCCTACCTTAGTGCAGAGCTGGTAAGATTTAAGTGTTTTGGGTGTTCCTCTATTGTAACTCGGCTCTCTCTTGATGTACTTTGTGCCTGCTCGCGCGAGTTTTTATTAACTTGTTTTGGGCTCGATTTCATTGTATAAGCCCGCACCAGTTGATTATAACGCCTTCACGTCCCATGGGATATCACACCCAGACAAACCCAAACATATCATTCTTATAAAAAAACGATGATGGGAACTAAGATCTATTTGGGAATTTTAACAAGAAGAATCTTCATTAAGTCGTTAACATTGTGCTTTTGTGCTTGCTTGTGGACCTGCTGTGTGATAATCTTGGTATTTTATACACCAATAAAGTGTATTATGGAATGTTCGTGTTTTAATACCGTCTTAACTGCTCTAATTACTATGAACTCACAGTGCGCATTATGCAAATAAACAATTAACAGACCGGAAAAGCTAAGCAAGTTGACAGCAATTCCATTTATACAGCGGTTTTCTAATACTTCCGTATTTTCGTTATTTATTTTTTGTTGAGAGAATTTTATGTCGGCAAATCCGCTCTAAGTTATCATTTTCATAAATTCTCAATTCTTGCGGTTACTTAGTATTAAGGTTTTTGCACGTTTTTCTTTCAATACAACAAGAAATATGTGAAACATCTCGTGAAATTATGTTCAACAAAATAAAACTATGCCAAACATTTTCCTTAAGCCTTCCGAAATAAGTTAATAATTGAAATCTTACCCGAAAGAACAGTGACAATAGGAGTGTAATAAAAAATGGTTATAGAAATATATTGTTAGATCAAATATTCTTTACAGGATAGTTGTTTAAGAATATATTCACATATCCAGTCTTGTCTCCAGGCCTTGCAAATTATAGTTCATTATAGTTCTTGTAAACAAACAAAAACCTGTCTTTTAAATGCGCAGCTAAATCACAAAGCCCTGTCCTTGAAGTTTTCAACTTCCGCAGCAACAGTTGAACCACGCAAAAAGGGGCGAATTGTAAAGTTACGTAATTTCGAACATAACCTTCCAACGTACGAGGTGCGCGAAGTCTAAAATAGAATGCAAATTATTGAAACCCAGCGAGAGTCAGACAACTGTTCTGGGAGAAATAGCAGGAAATAAGCGCGAAATTTTCGTTTTATGAATTGTTTCAGGAACACTTGCTTACTCGCTTGAAAAAGCGCCAAATCTCACACCATTCCGTTTTGTTCTTCTCAGTTTGAACGTCACTCGCGCACTTTGCTGTCGGTTCTTAGATCACATAAACACCGACCGGCCTTTAAGTAGGCGGGAAATTGTATCTTATCAGTTGACAACCGAGCGAGAAGGCAAAAACTACGGCAAAGTAGAATCTGAACAAGCTAGAAAATAAAGAATATTACTGCTGCTGCAAATTAATCGGTGCTGTTATTATCACATTATTGGAACTGCAGCGCAAACTATGCTTTCATTTAGACTGAGTAATGCACCAGGGATCTATTAATTTTCTACAGTTAGGACCTTGGGCTCGGATGTTTAATTCTTAACAAAGATTGCGGGGTGCGCTTTACTGATAAAACCCCAAAACATTTTATTCACCGTATCAGTAATAATTCATTGTAAAGCATCGTTTTTACATTCAATTAATTCGACAGAACGCAAGGAATTCTGGGATCTGTTATGTTCTAGACACAGAGCGTCATGATGACCATGATACTACAGAAGTGGTTGGAGGAAATGTCTACCAGCTGCGCTCAAACTCACGCTTTTAGCGCAGAAAAGACTGACGAGCAATACCGATCGGCATGACATAAGAAATTATTACATGGCACCCAAAGGGAAAGGGACGGATACCCATAAGGAAAGAGTTAACCTTAAAAAGCGCGGCGCGGATAGAAAAGGAAAACTGTAAATTGCTGATAAACCACGAAATTAACACTACGTAATCAATTACGAGCAGAGGAAAGAACAAATCGTCGATAACGAGCGATATTAAGGGTTTATTGTCGCCATATCAAAAAAGGAAATTTAAAAATATTTCATCAATAGCCTCGCACGTACGCGGAAGAAAACGGAAGTTGAATGAGGAATGTTGATGTTTAACCAGAGCTATAAATGTTCATAGTCAAAACTAGACCGATTACGACGCCAAACGTTTCTTTTGTCGAGCCGGCTAACACCTTGAAATATGTGTATAAAAAGTTCAGCGCTGAAATCAGCTCAGTAAGAATGCTGGAAGAGTCCAGCTCAAAACGGCTATAAAAGATTAGCGGGCCTATTTTTGTTAACTTGAATCGCCAACATCGGCTCATGGCAATTTCAACGTTTGAGTCCGGCCTAAATTTAGCAAACTGAATAAATATTTCTGAGAAATCATTAAGTCCGTGAATAGCAACACTCGTTTTAGCAATTTTGATTCATATCAAACGGATTTATATGGAATTTCCTGCTTAATCGTGCGTTACTGAAGTTAATTTAAGCCCGACCACTGCGTGATAATGATTTCTTCTCGCATTCGCAAAATTCTCTTTAGTTAAACTACGTCAAGTCGCGGTTTGTCGTGACCTCTTCAGGTTGATTGCGTGTATTTTGCCTCGCAGGCATTTTCCTTATTCCAAAGTGTTTTGTATTCCTTTTTCAGCAAAATCAAGCAAATATTTATCAGTCTCCAATTAGAATAAATGGTGCTTTTCGTCTTTTATTTATGTTTTTTCCCGTGGAGAAAATATGGCCCCCATGGTGCACGTGGTAACATCGAGTCGTCGTGAAAAGTACGAGCAAAATTGAAGAAGACGCCGGTCTTTGCGCGCGTTTTATCCTACCGTACTTGTGGTCAGTGTTCAAATATAATCCATACCCATGCGCAGTCGGTTCAAATCGATTTTAAGGGGTTACAATATTGAGATGAAAATTTGACAGGGTCCATCTTCCTTTATTTTTCAATACCAAATTTTTAAAAATTTGAAAATTGCTTTCCTGTGCAGTATTCAGAATATCCTTTACGGTTGACACCATGCATGGCTAAAAGTCTTCAACACAATTAAAATAGTCGCCGGTACGCACTGCACCGGTAGAGGATTTTCTTTCAATGCATGGGCGGACTTTATTGGGTACAGACAGCAATGTAAGTTGTCTTCGTAGGTGTACGTTGTTTAATGTTCAATCGCCGGGTTTATTTACGAACAACAGAGACGATAATAAAATACTGCAAATTAGGGTCAATGTTACACGCCTTTAAAATTCAATTTATACAGGTTCACCGAGTTTAACCGATGCTGACAGGCGAAAACGATATCAAGTCTATGATACATTGTGCATGCGGTTCTACATTTCTGCTTCATATTAAACAAAAAGGGTCATGGGAAAGTACAAAGTACAAAGAGCAAGCCTAAAACGTTCGTGAGTCGACTGATTGTCCGCTTCTCGAAACGGTCCATTTATATAGTCTCAGAAAATATGGTCTCGGTTTCCCGAGACAACGCTCCCCAAAGTTACCCTAGGCGAGGTAATGTGTAACCTCTTTCTCTGCAAAACTCAACCAACCATGTACAAGAGGATCGCGAGCCCGCCTCGTGGGGCGAGACAACTCGGGTGGGCGACTTGTCTCGCCTTGGTAGGTAGGGTGACCCTTGCATGCGGGACAACTTTTCTTCATATAAGCACTATGGCTCGCCTATCCTAGAGACAATTCTTGGCGTGGCGAGTGTCACGTAATGTCTAGATTTAGGTTTAAAGTCTTTAAAAGCAGAAATCTGTATCAAAGAAGAGAAAATAACTTCGGCAAAACCCACTGTAATTGAATGACCGAGGTAAACTCAGGAAAGAGAAATATTTGTACATTTGATTGTTCACTGAGGGTTATGAATAATCATACAGGGTCAACTTTGACTCCGAGTCAGCTTATCGGGACTACGTTTGCACAAATAAACGCTCGATATAATTGCCTCGGGGGAGGCCTAGGGTTGTCTCGGATACCCATGAATAGGGTATTAGGCGTCGACTAGGTATGCGCGCAGACTTCAATGGTGAAATTAAAAGGGTTTGGCACAAATGAATTGAATATTTTACCGGCTCTTGACGTTTCGAAAATGGAAAAAAAGTGTCCTGAGTCAGACTGCTAGGTATCAATCATTTCGCAAAGTGTCATTTTCCTGACGTGCACTAATCAATGGCTGTTGACTGGAAGTGACAAATTCTGACGGCGAATATTTTCAAGGCAAAAGATTTCATCGCAAACCTTAGACTTATTAATAATTCATCAAGTCAAAACAATAAAAATCACAACCCGGTGAAGGAGGTTTGGACAACCGGTCTTAATTGGCATATATTTTGACGATTTTACTTCTCCGTTTACTCCTTAGTTTTTGTTTCGATTGAGACTGAGAAATATCTAATACTCTTTGTTTCATCGACCATAAAATCACTTCGAATTTCTTCAAAATATTCCGCTGGGCGTCTTATTTTCAACTCCCCGTTCTCAGCGTTCGGATATCCCGATGAAAAACTCTCTCTCACGTATGATATATCTCATCTATTGTAAAATCAATCTTAAAGTGACCATACTGTTGATCGTCGGGTTAATTCATAACAAGATATTTCCTGTCTTAAGCTTACTTTTTGTTTTTCGGATCTCTGGAGCATCGGTTGAAGGAGAAAAACATACTGTACTAGAGAAGAGACGCGAAGCGCGACTCTTATTGGGGCTGTTTGGCCAAAAAGAGCAAACAAATAGAAAGGCAAGTAAAAACGTAAAGTATTAGTTCTGGACTTAAATACATGCTTACCTTGACTAATTAGAACCGCGAGGACGTCCAAGCCAACCACTTGTCTGGCAAAAAGACTATAAGCGCTCTTGCGATCAAGAGTGATCGGAGCTCTTTAGCTGCAGCTCTTCACATACAAGTGGTGTCAAAATGAGAAGTGCAGATCTCTTAAGATACAATCTGGGATATATGAAACGCTTAAAACATTACAGCAATCTACACATAGTGCTAGGGATTAATCAACAATCAGCTTCCTGTTATTTCCAGAGAAATCAACACCGCCATAAAAGAGAACCGACAGATAAAGGACCATAAAATTCAAAAGAGATGTTTGTTAATTCCTGTGCGCATGGCATTTTATTTAAAAAGGAAAAACGAGAGAGTACTTAAGAGGAGTTCAAAGAGGTAAACATTGAACGAGGACTCCAAAAACGTATTTGAGACCAGTCCTTTTTCCCAAATAAAGAGCACAATGAATGTACTTTTACAAAAATATAGACATACAGGTAATTAGCAGTAATTTCCTGATATTTGCCACAGCAGGTCGATGCTGTGCACTGTTTTCATCATAAAAGACAACTTAACTTGTCATCATAGGAGAGTTTACTTAAAAAACAACAACAACAACAACAACAACAGCCAAACCGAGAAAGGTGGAAAATAATAACTCACAGTACGTTTCCTTGAAATTTAAGTGTTTGCAATGATTCAAAAAGTTGTTATTGCCTCCACTGTTCTAGCGATTTTCGGCTCCTTTAGAATTGGCTAACCGCAAACACCTCAGATTAACGCATTGGTGAAAACAATAAATTTTGTGCAAGTTGCTTTGTCGCTCGGAAGGAAGTACTTTAAATTACATGTTAACTCTTTCTTGTTAAATCGTTTTTCCCTAAAAGTTTCTTTTTTATTGTTGCCGCGAACGTCAGTCGCTTGATACAAGTGACTCGTTCAAAAAGACCGCGGAGGGGAAGGCAATTCACTTCAAAATCCATCAACTTGACAATAATTTACTTTATTCATTGCACATGTACGCGTGCAAACATTTCCACTGTCAAATCAGAAATGCGATTTTACGAAAGAATTACGTGAATCGAAGGACTTAAACTAATGTAATTTACGAGCTCATTAAGGGACGTGGCGGTTGAATTGTAGCCAACTTCAAGTGATTTTTGGCGTGGTTAACAAGATCTTTTTCAGTCATCCAATTTAAAAAGCTGAGCCATAAAGTTAGTTTAAACAGGTTTCATAAGAAGGACCGTCAGAAAAACGCAATAAAATACGAAAGTTACTTTGCGTAACTTGTGGCAAGGGTACAGATACATACAACTCTTTTTCTTCAGTTCATTTCAACGCTATGAAGAGATTCCAGGTCATTTACTGGTTTATGCTATCTCTTTGAAGCCGAAGGATTCCGCAATGCGGTTACAAAATGTAGGACCAACAAGTAAAATAACATTATTATCTGCTTGAAACACGAACAGGAGTTCATTGTGAAATGATCTTTGCTAATCTAAATTCCACTGCTTAAAATTGCAGGGCGGAAAACAGGATAACTGTAGGATGGCTCTTCTAACTCGAGGAAACAAGATAAAGGAAATAAAACAAAAAAACATTGTTGATATAAGTAAAACTAATCTTAAGTATATAAACTTTCAATGAGTTAAACCGATTCCACGCAAAGAAGCAAACAAATACTAGAGGGCTGCTTTGCATTTTTTTACGTGACAACACAACAATAAAAGATACTGCGCCAATTATGTGGATTTTCCTGTGAGGTCTATATGCACAACATCTGTAACTCATAAAACGACCACGCGATATATATCATCGATAAACCTTCGTCAAACACTCTTGCTGAATGCTAATTTAACCAGAGCCTAACTAACCCTTGGGAGGTCTTAAGGCAGTTTACCATCCATGGAAGAGGGCTAACGTGTGTTACATTAATCGGCTTAAATTTACAGTTTTGACCTTTACAATTTCATAATGTATGGATAAGTTTGAGATAAATTGTTTAGTAGATTAATACAGCTGTTTACTGGGGTAATATACTTGACAGATTTGCAAACAAGTAAGCAAGCAAATAGCCGTATTAGGACAATTTGGTCGTTATCAGACTACTTGCATATTGCTTATCTTCCATGTGTGGCCGCTAATGAATGGTGCTTGATACCTTAGCTTGTCTAATTTTGTGAAATATATTTAAAAATACTGCGGACTTCAAGCACGTACTTGTGACAATGAATGATTTTTTTATCGACTATCCGCCTTGACAGACAGACCTTGAATTAAATACTGTTCTCTCCGTTGAACTTACAGTACTTCTTCTTCATATGAAAAACACTATCTTTTTCAGTGGCAGTGCCTTGTGATTTTCAGACGTAATTAAATCGGTTAACGCTCGTGCTGCCTTTCTGGCCTGAAGAAAAATGTAGGCAGGCAAATAGCTTTAAGCCGGAAATAAAGGCGTATATATGAACTTTTAACTGAGATAGTCTTTCACTCTGACTTTTGAATTTTTAAGTTGCAAAATAATCCAGCAAAATTCCATTACACACACGCGATTTCCAGTAATTTCTGCGCAGTTTTTCTATTCAGTATATAGGAAAGGCGCTTGCCAAGAATGATAAATGTAATTTAAAATTTTTAGGGAAAAAGGTTTTCACGTTAAAGCTCACGTTTTTTTATGGTCTTTCGAAACTAAACGTTACTTTCCGCAGAGATTAACGAAACGGATGTTCCAGTTATTCTCGTCCACGCAACATTGCTATGCTCCTATTTTTTCCCTGAACATTCTAACAAAGATTTGGAAATCGCTGTTTCAAAAAATCGGAACTTGGAGCAATAAAAACACAGCTCTAACCTGGTGATGATCTAGTTCAACATGTTTTAATTAAGGTAAATATATGCAAAAAACTCAGGGGAAAAAACTGATAATCGGTAATCACTCAAAAGAATGTTGATTCGTCATTGCCCAAAATGCTTGACCCGTTAGTTACTCTCAACAATGATAACCCGTTAGATAATTAGCGATATATCTGCACAACAGCTTGGGCTATCAAGTCTCAAAACCGGAACTGATGTCTCGACTTCAGATACTGTATCATTTATGTCTTGGAATGCTCTTTGTGAGAACTTCTAAATGTAATTGATTCCCAGACATTACTGAGGATGTTATTCAGATTTCTCAGGTGTGTTTGAAATATTAGAAATCTTCCTGGATATTTTGCACAACATTAGAGGTATTGTTTTGACATGAATTCTTCAGGAGTGGCATCTTAGAGCTTCAGCTCCAAACAAGATCACTACGCGTAGCGACGAACTCTCATGTCAAATGGCTATTGCTTACATTAAATCATCTGAAACAAGTCTATTTTATGCTGCAATGTAAACCAAATTCAATTGCTCGTTGTCATTTTTGTATTTTCTTATCAAAATGTACCAAAGCGATGTTGGCAGCGCATTCCTCTCGAGCCACCTTTTTGGTAGAACTGTCTTGTAGTGTGAACATCTATTCTACCAAGTGGACAACGCAACGTACAATGTACTCTACGAATCGTGAAAGATTACACTATGAAAATATTTTAAGTTCTGAAGAGGTTTACTGCGTCAACCTTAGTTTCCATAATAAAAATAGTTTGGTTGAGTTCTGTATTGATCACACAGTGAGACGCCAGCCACGGTGTGACCTTCATTATTAATATATCTATCCAAAGTGAAATGTCCACAATAACAAGATATCTGTAAATCAACAGTTTGAAGAGTTCTAACGTTGGAATAAAATCATTAACTCGATGACGAATGGCGCAAAACAACGACTGCGTACTTGTGACCTATTTGCAATCAAGATGTGAACATCGATTCTACCAAGTGGAGCCGGAACAACGACTAGTACAGTATGCTCTAAAGAATCGTTACAGATTACATGCGGCATGGAAATATTTGAAGTTGTGAAGAGGTTTACTATGTTTTTAGTTTCCATAATAAAAAAGTATAGTTTGGGTGAGTTCCGTATTAATCACACACTGAGACGCCAGCCACCTTCATTATTAATAAAACTATCCCATTTAGATACAAATTTAGTGGCCAAGTAAAATGTCCACCATAACAAGATATCTTTCCCACCGTTTTCGTTGATACGCGACTTTGGAAAACAAAAAAACGTTTCCAAAATTTCCGTCAATCTTACGTGTTATCGACATGTCGGATCGAAATCCACCAATCACAGCCCGCTAACATGACGTAGATAAGGTCAGTAGGTCACACTAGTGGCTGTGATTGGTGGATTTCGATCTGACATGTCGATAACACGTAAGATTGACGGACATTTTGGAAACGTTTCCTCAAGTGTTATGTTTTCCAACTGAAGTCGCGTATCAACGAAAACGGTGGTAAATCAACAGCTTGAAGAGTTCTAACGACAACTTACTTGTGAACTGACTTGCAATGTGAACATCGATTCTACCAAGTGGGGAACAACGACTAGTATAATATACTCTACCGAATCGTTACGGATTACACGATGGAAATATATTAAGTTTTGAAGAGGTTTTCTATGTTACTATGTTAGCCGATTTCCAGAATAAAAGTGTACAATTTGGATGACTGTGCCACCTTCATTATTAATATATCTATCAGTCCCATTTAGTAAACCTCTCCATTTAGATACACAATTTAGTCGCCAAGTGAAATGTCCACAATAGCAACTGAGGTATCTGTATATCGGACAGTTTGAAGTTCAGTAAGGTTGCAGTAAAATTATTAACTAGTGACGAATGGTGCAAAACTATGACAACGTACTGATAGATCTAGACTATTAAAAGCAAATAATTTACCTCTTAGCCGAAGTCGAAAAGTGCTAGTCTTTCATAATCACAACTTCTGAATTATTTCTACACTGCCATAGTGTCTGAGGTAGCTGGAAGTATGTGTAGAACGTGAAATGTCTACGACTTTGAAGAACGTTTGTGTACTAACTTTTATTAGCCATATGAGGTCTGCTTCACGCCATTCAGATTTATTACAAGGAAGGTCCTTTTGGAGCTAGTTCTAGTTCCATTTAAGTCAGTGTTAGAAGGGAAAGCTGTGAACTATCACTGAATCACATGTATTTTTGATTTGGTTTTCTATTTTTCTTTGTTAAACAACTGAGTGGGCAAGACATAGCTTCACATTGTACTGAATGGAGGATTTCTTAGAGAAAGTCACTTTTTTTAATTTTACCGTATGGGCCAATTTTTTGAAAGAATGCAAACCAACACCAGGATTAAATTGCCCAGCCCAGGAAAACCGAAGATATCTCCGGTTTAAATTTAAAAGCATCACGTCTTCTTTATACTGAGGATTTAGATTAGAATAAAGCTCGAAAAAACACGAACTTATTACCACATTTCTTTTAAAAACATCATTGCCCTAAAATTGGTTAGGATGTAAAACCAGTTGTTGTCTGTTTTTCCCTGCTGCTTGTATGCGATGCGATGACCTTTAGGGAGAAATAATGTGTTGGTCTGTCTGGGTATCAGATGAATGACACGGTGTGACGTTGTTTAGGGAAATACGAGTTTTGCATTCCTGGATCAATACGAAACAACAGCACGTTGAAGGAAGCACAGTGTTTATGAGAACCTTCCTAGCGGCTCATTGGGACGGAGCAAACTCAGTAAAGTATAGTGTAAGTTTAGCCATTCAATGTCATGTCCATATCCTACAGTTTAATACGCAAATAAATGCGTAGGTGGCAGAGTGAGCAAACAAGTTGCTTTGTCCAAATACCAACGTGAAGTGTACCTTCGAAAAAGAGTCAGGTCAAGTATTTGCTCGAAACTTTTTTTAACAGTTTCTTAGTATTCAACTCTGATAAGACAATGATTGAGATGCTGGAAACTCCTTTTAATTGGATTTCTAACTGATAGATGACACAGAAGAGATCCTCGGATTCCATGCAATTCAGGCATCTACCTGAAGTGAGTGCGAAGGTTCACGATACGGATGTCAGTTCTCCGAAAAAGAAAAAAATCCCCAAAGACCTAGCTACAACTCTCAGGTCTGCTTCTCTTTCGTTTGGAATATGTTAAAACTAGTGTCTCTCGTGTTTAGAGGTCTTGAAAGGTCTTTCGATGATATAAGGTTAACACTGATATAGCTATGACAAACACTGCCACGAAAGCAATCGTCATCTAATACCTCAATGCAGCGTAAATTGAATTTTCCAAAATCCGTCAAATTTGTTTTGATTATGGGGGCGTCGAATTCAATGTCGGCTATAAATAATGCACACACGCTCCACAATTATCTCTGTATATTAGTTTTACAACTCACGACGCGAAAAGAGAGAAAGATCTCGAAACAAAGCCAAAGATATCGCGAACTGGTGCAGGGGACTCGATAAACATGCATTTGGACAGTTGATTTGAAATGAAAACATTATTTGGTCCGTTTCGTGAGATTATCAAAACATAATCGTACCCATTAAAGTGTTCACTCAACACAGTGTGAAAAAGGTCAAGAGTTTAATGTTCGTGAAACTTTACGTTATTATATTTCTCTCTTCTGATAGAATGCATTACTTGGTCGGTATTGTTGCAATTGGATTTAGGGCACATTAATGTTAAGAATCCTACAGGGAATTGATGCACTGAAGCAACTAGACAATTTAGGTGGTGGCTTTTTTCGGTAGACACCTAAGACAGAACAATTGATTTTCTTTAAAAAAAGAACGGCGGCGATTGAGTGTTATTTACTTTATAAAATGTATTATTTTTTCTCAACCTGTATGAATAAATTGTTGTTGTTATTACAAAGGACAACAGTGAGTATTTAAAGAGAATTGTTTGGAGTTGTTATGAAATAAGAAGGTTCCGCGGACAGCTCATGATGCAATATTTAATAATTCGTTAGTAAACAAGCTGATATTTACATCCAACTGTTAGGCAGCCTTAGCTAGCTTGAAATCAGACTGACACACAGTGAGAATAGACCACAACTTGTTTTCCTAAAATAACATGAAAATTACTTTTAAATCTTTTGGTTAATTAGTATTGGAATAATGGAGAATTCTGCTCCAAATATATAAGTTATCAAGATCAGAAAAAATGTAATCAGAAATAATCAACGTATAAACACAGGCGGAGAGGTCGAAACGTAAAACGATAACTAAATCTAAGATACTTTGTGTGTTTATCAGACCAATTCTAAATAATACAACGAAGAAAAATCAAAAGACAGTGATGAATCAATTGCTCCTACTGTGCCAGCTTTATTGAAACAACACAGTTTGTTTGAAAGATATTTCCAGTAGTACTGTGAAATCAAGAGTGATTCTCATTAGATAACGGAAATTCGAGGCGCTAAATCATTTAATACCCTGCTAAAAGCTTTGATTTCCGATTGTTTTAAAACAACACCTAAGTTGGGGAAATGATTCAACGTTGCACAACATTGCTAAAACGCGCGAGATTGTTTCACGAAAGACATACTGAAAAAAAACGACATAGTCACGAAAATCACGGTTTTCACTTTCGACGGGTAGTAACAACGACATCTTTACGTGCTTCGAAGGATGTTCTTGCCTGACACCTCTTGAAATGAAGTGTTTCTCCCGCGGGCAAACACGGATTATCCCGTATTTGTTCTTCACCGCACACATCTATCTATGCAGAGCTGAGCTCGCTTTCAGATAGTTTAGAGGGTTTTCTAGGAGTCATCACCTCTCTGCTTCACAAAACCCGCGAAAAGGAAATATTACGAAACAATGACAGTAACTAAAGAAAGACTAAAGAAATTGCTATTTACCAGCCTGTAGAGGTTTCTTCCCAGTTGCCGTTCTCTTTATCTAGATCTCCTGGTTAATAGTGACTAGAGGTAATCTTGCTCGTTACAGCTCTCTACAAGTAGTGTCGATGGATCTGAGTTGAAGTTGGGTTGCGTGAATTCGTCTGACACTCTACAGACTGCGCCTTTATATCTGCTCTTTATCAGATCCGTGTAACTTACACGGAATTGGGCGAGAGTCGTATAAACAAATACCGTTTCACCCTGCAGCCTGATTTATCAGCGAGCTACGATTGATAACATCTTAATCAATGTGATCACACGCTTTCTCAGTCGAGAGGAAATAGGTTTGGGCACTTCCCATGGTGAATATCCTCTTCGTCCGATCACCTACGCGCATTTTAGCAGCAATATTTCCCGGTGGGAAGTCGATAGGGAAATTTATCTAACTGCGATAATCTTTTTGGCGTCTTCGTTTTTTGACTGCTGGAAGAACTGAGAAACATGAGACCACAAAAGTAGCTCGTAAAATACACAAGTCTTGTAAAAGTCATTAGTAGTCAAAGTTGTTTCATTGTCATTTTTTCATTACAGCGCATGCCCGTATGATTTTCATTTCTTAAACCAGATTGGGCTCTTCGTGACCCAGTTTGCACTTGGCATCATTGAAGTGACTATAAACACTCCCTGCCTTAAGTCACTACTGCCAAATTGTACTTGTATTTCGCGGTAGGGTGCACTATTCAACTGTCGGTTGGCCAGGCATATGTGAATTCAATTAACTGAAAAGTATGTAGGTCAGACCATTTCAAAAATTCGTTTCACAAACCGGACAACTGAAAGCATTCGATAAAAAAAGCAACTCAAATTTGGCGTCAACTCATTTAATTAATGAAGAGCAACCCTCTTGTTTTACGGGCTTAGAGAGCAATTTAAAGAGGTTTGAATTTCCGGATTTAGGCACTAGTAGGATGGAATAATATCGAACAAATGCCGTGATTCAACGGAGGGATCGCTTTCATTCACTACAAAACAACTTCTGATCCTCTAGAACATTAAAATTCTTCAGATAATTTATGAAACAACTGAGCAATGTTTAGTTCTCCCATAGTACCACGAAGAAGAACGAAATTCCCTCGAGCAGGGTTAAAACTAATACTTAAAGGATCATCATAAATTATAGGACAGGAACACGGAAATCATGAATATCGAGGTTTTGATCTGTTTAAAAGAATCGCAATTAGAAACAGATTAACAGGTTCTTACATTTAATCATTGTTGATGCTAGTTTATGGAAACGTTTTTATAACTAGATAAAGCGTGCAGCGGAGCAAAATTTTGGCGCAAAACGTTGACGCGCGCGGGTCCCGTGCATGCTTAGTGTGGCAAGTTAAACAAAGGACAAATTCCTTGAATGTTTCACCAATGACTGAATGGGTATCCACTCAAGTAGAAATAGCTCAAGTTTTAAAAAGGATTACTAAAGATAGCTAAATGACTGAATGTCTAGCTCGGGTAATCCTCATGCACAATGTTAAAATCTGTCTACATTTTCTCCAATTTGTTTTAACCGCTACCTTTTCGTCGTGCCTACGGCTTATCTCCTCAGGCATGCGAGTAGCTAAGGTCATCATCCTTAATGCATCGAAACCCCCAATACTTAAAATGTAAGAAATAGATGGCAAAAGTCATGAAAAACGTCGAGTTTACGAAGTTATCATTTGCGGATAAATCAGTTTGTCTCCCCCTAGAAATATCCCGGATGAATCGAGCTGACTCATCGCACGTCGAGCGTAGAATTTACTTTTCTTTTCCCGTAAACATCGAAATATCGAGATTCGGTGGAATATTTAAGGTTCGAGGGAAAATAAAACTCTGCCAAGGGACTGGTGATTAGGTGTTTTGTTGTATAGCTGGTGTTTACCGTTAAGTTGTGTATAAGACAACGAGAAGTTAAACTAACCTATGCCCGCCGGATAAAATTTAGATCATAGCCAGTCTTTTCAAGTGCGCGCAAGTTCAGCTGTTCATCTGTCAGAATTACGGAACTAGTATCTTTTGAAAATGTGTAGATCGTATCTTTTTTTCTTTCTGCCTGGATTGTGTAAGAATGCTTAAGGTGCATAAAAATGCTATCTTAGGTGGCATTTCGGGGGGTGGCATATGGCAAATGAGAAGGCTGTGGTAGTTATTATTTCTGTTGGTGACTATCACAGAACTAAAACAATTTGAATTGCTACAGTAATGCGGAAGACGTGATCAATGTCATCTCGGTTTCTTGTTCAGGGCTAAACGGCTGAATCATGTTAAAGGGAAGCTGGAAAAATACAGCACAATTTGAAATGTTATCAGCTGTCCGAAAAACGTTGTAATGGTACACTACAATGAATTCAAAGGACACTGTGTAATAATTTAACATCATTTGTGTGTAAAGATCTCTTGCGGGAATGTTAGGGTGAGTCATTGAAAAACCTTCTCCTTTTCCTAGGTAAAGAAGTGCTAAGCTTTCTCAGTTATTGGCCATCGGCAGAGTCAATTCACATCATGTAATATCTTGTTAGCTTTTCCACCCAACCACTTGTCACTCCCTATATTCTCATACTCGATGGTTTGAAAGAAGCTGATATCTAAGATTGAAAAGTCCGGTCTCTACTAATATACAATATATCACATTTAAAAAAGTCAATTAAGTTTATAAGTTTTGATTATGAGGGTTGTTTTTTAGCCATATCTAATGTGTGCAGCATTTTGTTGCGATTATGATACAATTTCCACCAAAGAGTGTTAGGACAATACCTTGATTCAAGATGTCCTTCACTGAAGTGGTACGAGTACATGTGTGGTAAATATTTTCATTTGTCAGTCAGCAGCTTCAATATTAAAATTAGCTCGGCGATCTATCCCAGACGCCGTCAGGTCTAATGAAGCCGGAACTGGGTAGAAACAAGGCGACAAAATATTTATTCATGTTTCCTTGTGAGTTCGTTTTGTGTTATAAATCCGGAACATAGGCGTGGCCGACGAAAGGGGGGCATGACCCGCCCCCATGGTACTCAATAATTCGTGCACTCTCAAACTCATAGTAAACTAGCTTCAGGCACGAAACTACAACAAATGTCTTAAGTGTTTCTTTATCTCCGCCACCATATAGCGGAAGCGTCTAATAACCACCCAATACCAAAGGAAAAAAATCCCACACGAGTAGCATCATAGAAAGGTCGATTCTCCAAAGAGGGCTTCTGCCCTGTTTTAGTGACAAAATTGTTTTGTTTCTAATGATAGCTCTACAATGAAGATATGGTCCATACATGATATTAGGGATGCCAACAAATCTTCTAGTATTGATGGATAATATATGTCATGTGATCACCGTGTGGTCCTGATAGTTTGTTAACAAAATTCCAGCATCTTGCTTTCTACACAATTTTGTACTCTTCTTTTTAGGATGCTGATCGAGACATGATTGCAAACATTTAAACCACACCGCACTGACTGTCTAAATTGCAAATTATAAACATAAACTGAGTTGCTGCACCCCGGTTGTATCAGTGTCAAAAAGAAACAAGAAAACACTACGTAGTACAAGGCAGTAAGGGGACTTGAACTTAACATTTTTAGGGCCAGATGAGGACTAATTCAGGAACGCCTTTTTCTTCAAAGGCTGTAGAATGGAAGCAATGGACGTTGGTTTGCCGTGATACAAGC
>Ga0126343_10000182_pt1 | contig 20518 bp, 22 predicted proteins | sample Cyp2metagenome_FD_92531 | JGI IMG/M metagenome (GOLD analysis project Ga0126343, IMG submission 92531) | Coral microbial communities from Lord Howe Island, Old Settlement Bay, Australia - Cyphastrea 2 metagenome | ecosystem: Host-associated > Invertebrates > Cnidaria > Coral ...
CCCCAGCGCCGCTCCACCACCGCCTCCTCCCCCTTTGTTATGCACAGCTGTTCCACTCCCTCCTCCAAATGGGCTCGTTCCCGGAAGGACATTGAGCCCTTCTTGAAAATTGCCTCCCGCTCCTCCACCTCCTGCTCCAAATCCTCCATCCCCTCCTTGATTTTGCCCTGCGCCCGCATTCTCAAGGAGAACGAGAGTACTTGCCCCCCCTCCTCCTCCTCCCCCAAACCCTCCTCGCCCTCCATGCCCCCCATCAGGCGTGACATCTTTTATTTCTGATCCACCCCCACCCCCACCACCCGCTCCAAAACCACCCGCACCCCCCGAGCCTCGTGTGGTTCCCCCTTGACCTCCTCCTCCTCCTCCTCCTGCATCCCCTCCCTCACCTCCACCCCCCCCTGCTGATCCAGAGTGAACAGTGCTTCCACCACCACCCCCACCAAAACCACTACCCCCATTTCCACCAGAGCCGCATTGTATCGCTCTTGGGAAAAGTTGCTTGCCTTGCCCACCACCACCTCCTCCTCCTCCCGGTCCCGATCCTCCATTTGCTATCACTACCGGATCTTCATTATCATAAGCTGCGCCGTCCTGGCCGTTCACGGCACCGACCGCCCCTCCACCCCCCCCTCCACCTGCAGCAAAAAGCCCGTCGTAGCCTCCCCCAGCTCCCCCTGTACCACCATCACTACCTTTACCACCTATCTTTTCTTGCCCATCCTCCTGATCCCCACTTCCTCCTGCGCCACCCACGAGTCGTCCATCTCCTCCGGAATAACCGCCACCACCACCGCCTCCTCCTCCTGCGCCAAAGAGATTACTGAGGCCACTTCTCCCTCCTTTACCTTTCAGTCCGCTTCCTCCAGAACCAGCAGCAGAACCGAACACCCCATCTGTATCAAATCCCGCTCCAGCGCTTCCTCCGACAGTTCGGGCTTCTCCTCCACGACCTCCCCTCAGACTGCCACCACCATGACCACCGAAGCTAGTATTTTCAGGTTCAACGGCTCCTATTGTCGGAGATTCTGGGGCCCCTTGCCCACCACTCGATTTACAAGATGAAAATATCATGTCCACTAAAATAGCTTTGGTATTTTCGTTCAAAAAAAGAGCCCCCCCAGCCCCCAACCCACCACCTCCACCTCCACTACCACCCAGCAACTGGCTCGAGCTAGCACTCAAATAACCTCCATCACCACCCTTTGCGTGAGCATTTTCGATCTTGAGGTTTTTGATCGTCACCACACCATTTCCCTTTCGAATGAAAAATCCCGGAAAAGGTCTGCCCGTTTCTGCCTTGAGCGTCCCACCCCGTCCATCAATGGTAAATGTGTGTCCAGTAGGACGAAAAACAGAATCCGCATTCAAAGGGTGATATAACTCTTTGTACTCAATCACCTTTCCGGGAGTAAATGCGACTAAAGCTGTCTCTCCTTTATTGAGAGCTGCAATTGCCTCTCGTAAATCGTCATCATTGTCAACAGGATCTCCGGGTTGCCAAGAATATAGGGGAGAAGAGACGGAAGAAATGAGCAAAAAGAATACGAGAGATGAGCGTAACAGTAAATCAAACACATGCGCCATGATAGCACCACACACACTAAAGATGGAAAATCTTCAATTACATTGATCAATATAAAGTTTAGATTATTTTGTCTATCCGTAATTTCTATTGAAAAAGCTTTAAACTAAATTTTTTTTATACACTTGCCAAGTGCGTTTTGACATGAGAAGTTCCTTTTGCGTCTGAATTTTGAACGAGAAGCGTCTTCTTTTGAAGGAATTTTTGGAAGCTCTTTTTTCAACACAGTCGGTCCATCCCTTGTTATTGGTTTGCTCTTGCACAGTTTTGATTTTTTATCCCTCTTTATTGAACAATTGCTCTATACTGCCTTGTGTCTTAAAGGGGTTTATAATATGCGTTCTTTTGAAAAGCTTCGTATGGGTGCGTCCTCTGCCCCTAAAGTGATTAGAGTCACGGTCTTCGCTACTCTCATTGCCACTTTTTTTTCCCTATTGCTCCATCAATTGTTCATCCAATTCTTCCGTATCCCTAGTCTTTATCAAATACTGAGTTTGAGCACTTGGGGTATTCAGAAACTTTTTGTGTGGCAATTTGTCTCTTACCTGTTGATCGAGCCTCTACCCAATGGGATCCACTTCGCCCTCTTGCTCTGCATCTTTTTTAAATTCTATCTCTTATGGACTTTTGGCTCTTCCCTCGTCCAGCTGAAGGGCAAACATCATTTTTTAGCTCTCTATTTCGGTGGAGGTATCTTTGTCGGTCTCCTCTTTTATCTCTTTCAATGCGCTGTCCAATCCTGCTTCCCTCTTGCAGGGGCGACACCAGCCATTTATATTCTGCTCATCAGTTGGACCTTTCTCTTTCCTACAGCTAATTTTATGCTCTTCATGATGCTCCCGATGCGCGCCCACCATCTCGTGTTCGGTATGCTGGGGGTGACTTTATTTCTAGATTTTTGCAAAGGGCATTTTTTCGGATGTCTCGTTACTGTCAGCTCTCTTCTGTTTGGCTATCTCTACGCCCTTCTTGCCTGGGAAATACCGGGCCCTTTTCTCCGTTTGCGCAGAATCGATAACGTGCTCATTCAGTTGAAGAGAAAGTATTTAATACTTCCGCACAGATCCCACTCTGTGAAAAAGGGAAAGATCTATGACTTTCAAACGGGACGGATCGTCGTGGAAGACAAGGTGTTTGCCAAAGAGTACCCAAATAAGAAGTACTGCCCATGGGAGCGGATTTTAACTTGGTGCAAGAGATGGACACCCCGCTTGTTCCCCCGCAGTAAAACGGATGATTAAGTATCACATGCACTCGGAGTCCCCCGTTTGAGCACCTCGCGTTTTGGCTAAGACCGCCATTTTTGCTGCTTGAATCCCCTTAAGCACCCCCTCTTCGTAGCGAAACACCGGGTGGTGTTCTAGTTGATCGTAATCATTAGGTTGGAGGAGATCATCTCCGGTCAGATGGGGCATGATTCTTGAGGCAAGCTTCAGAAGTTTGTCTTCTTGAAAAGTAATCATCTCATCAAAGAGTTCTGCTAGTTGCTCGCCCGCCATACCACGCTTCTCTGTTTTTGAAAAAACAAGCGCATGAGCTCAGCAGCCCGCAGCCCATACAGACCTCCGACAATTTTTAACCGATGCATGGGATGCTTTTTTTCAAAAAGATCAATCCAACTGCCATGCGCCCCTTGCCTGGGATCGGCAGCACCCCATACCACACGAGAAATGCGCGATAAAAGGATGGCTCCCGCGCACATGACGCAGGGCTCGAGAGTGATGTACAAAGTCGTGTTTAAAAGCCTCCAGCTTTGAAAGGCCGCAGCCGCTTTGCGCATACACAGCATTTCAGCATGCGCCGTTGCATCTCTTTGAGATTCCACGAGGTTGTGCGCACGCGCAATGATCTTACCTTCCGAAGCAAGAATAGCCCCAACGGGAACTTCGTGCAGATCCCGCGCTTTGCACGCTTCTATTAAAGCTTCTTTCATCATCTGACAATCCAAGCTAGAAAACTGATGGGTCATCCCCCTCCTCATTTCAGGTTAAGTGCATGGATTATAAATATGCACACAGCCGACGACGGTGATCCTCTCGCACAATCTCATTTGAGTAACCATAATCATGCCATAAAAAGTGGAGAAAGACAAAAGTAAAAAATTCATTGCTGCTTGTCAGCATGGGTAGTTGCAACATTTCCTTTTTTCTGTTAAGATGAAACCAATTGCGTTGCCATTTGCCACAGGGATCAGTGGGAGGATTTTGTATAATGTCATTAGATAGACGAGCTAAAGAAGAAATTACTAAACAGTTTCAATTGCATGAAAAAGATACGGGCTCCGCAGATGTTCAAATTGCAATTTTAACTGAGCGGATCGCCGAACTCACGGACCACCTCAAACTGGCTCCAAAGGATCATGCCTCTAGACTCGCTCTTTTAAAGCTCGTTGGTCAGAGGAGAAAGCTCCTTGATTATTTGAATTCAACAGATACCAAACGGTATCAAACCCTCATTACTCGCCTTAATCTTCGCAAATAGATGCTCAAGTTTTCTCTGAGCAAAGTATTTTTTTGGCCAATTTCCTTCTTGAATCTATAACTCTAAAGTTGATAGAATTTCCCCTTTAGAGTTTTCCTGTGTTCCCTCGTTTTTTGAGGTGCCCGAAGGAACTTCTCGTCCCATTTTTTTAATGCTAATGGTAGGAGCTCATCCCTGTTCTCAGTGTATTGCAAGTGTGTAGAAATCGAAGCACATGTCCCCCTCTCACTGAAAAATGTCCTCTTTGGCTGCAAGGCCTCGCTTGGATCGGTGATCTCATCCGCTAACTAGGAGTTATAATTTTACATGCATCAACACACCCCTTCCCCAGAATCCCATTCGATGACAGTCTCAATTAATGGGAGAGACTTGACTTTTGAAACCGGGAAAATCGCACGCCAAGCAAACGGTGCGGTCGTCGTTTCCTGTGGCGAAACTCTCTTACTCGCGACTGCTTGTATGGGACAAACTGCCCCCGATGTAGATTTTTTACCCCTGCGCGTCGATTACATTGAGAGATTTTCCTCAGCGGGAAAAACGCTCGGCGGATTTATCAAAAGGGAGGGCAAACCCACAGAAAGGGAAACTCTCGTCTGCCGTTTGATCGACCGCCCTATTCGCCCCATGTTTGAAAAGGGTTACTACGGAGAAACTCAACTCATTACATCTGTTCTTTCCTACGATGGCAATACATCTCCAGAACCCCTTGCCATTTGCGCAAACTCTGCCGCTCTTGCTCTATCCGACATCCCTTTTGTCAAACCCATTGCCGGCGTACGTGTGGGGATGATCGAGGATCGATTGCTCCTCAATCCCACCGTTGAGGAGCAGTCCGACTCCATGCTCGATCTCATCTTAGCGGGAACGGAAGATGCTATTTTGATGATTGAAGGCTACTCCCATTTTCTCACAGAAGAGCAAATCATAGAAGCTGTCGAAGAGGGGCATCAAGCCATCAAATTGATCTGCCAAAAACTTTCCGACTGGCAAATGACCCACGGCAAGCCAAAGAATCGAGAGAATCTACGTCTTCTACCTTCACAACTGATGGAAGAGGTAGATGCCATCATGCAAGGGCCACTTCAGGAGGCGATCCAAATTACCGAAAGCCAAGCGCGGGGCGCGCGAATCACTGCGATTAGAGAGGAGGTAGTGCAAAAACTCCTTCCTGCGGGGAAAGAGGACAGCCACGCTTATACTCCAAGCGAAGTGCACCTTGCCATAAAAAACACCATCGCACACCACATGCGTCAGATGATTCTCAAAGAAAAAAGAAGGTGCGATGGAAGGGGGCTGGAAGAGGTTCGACCAATTTCAATTGATATGAACTACCTTCCCCGCACCCATGGAAGCACAGTTTTTACGCGGGGTGAAACTCAAACTATCGCCGTTTGTACACTTGGTGGTGACAGTATGGGACAGCGGTACGAAGATCTCAATACAGATGGAATTCGCCGTTTTTATTTGCAGTACAATTTCCCCCCTTTCTCGGTGGGAGAAGTCCGCCGTATGGGCCCTCTTGGACGGCGTGAAGTAGGTCATGGAAAATTGGCCGAACGCGCCTTGCAACGCACAATTCCGGATAAAGAAACGTTTCCCTATACCATCCGACTCGAGTCAAACATCACCGAATCAAATGGGTCCTCATCGATGGCCTCTGTTTGTGGCGGCTGCTTAGCCCTAATGCAAGCAGGTGTACCGATTAAAAGGCCGATTGCCGGGATTGCCATGGGCTTAATCTTGGAAGACAAAGCGCACATTGTCTTGTCCGATATTCTAGGGATAGAGGATGCGTTCGGTGACATGGATTTCAAAGTCACTGGAGATGACAAGGGAATCACGGCTTTCCAACTCGACATCAAAGTTGAGGGGATTACTCTTCAGATCATGCGCTCTGCTCTAATGCAGGCCAAACAAGGGCGTCTTTTAATTTTACAAAAAATGCTAGAAGCATGTCCGAAGGCAAAAGAAACCCTCTCAAAGTATGCACCACGTATCGAAACAATTCAAGTCAAACCAAGCCAAATTGGCACAATCATCGGCCCGGGAGGAAAACAGATCCGAGAAATTGTGGAACAATCAGGTGTGGATATCGATATCGATGACAACGGCCTCGTCAGTATTGCTTCTACAACCCAAGAGGGAATGAGTCGCGCAAAAGAGATGATTCATAACCTCACTGCCGAGGTTGAAATAGGGCAAGTCTACAAAGGAGAGGTTGTCTCTGTCAAAGATTTCGGTCTCTTTGTTGCGATTTTAAACAAACAGGGTTTGTGTCACATCTCGGAACTTTCTCATCAAAGAATAGAAAGGATCTATGATCACTATAAAGAAGGGGATGCTATTGAAGTCAAGGTGCTCGACATTAATCATAACGGGCAAATTCGGCTCAGCCACAGGGCCCTGCTCAAAGAAGCTCCTAAAACCAGTCATCAAAGACCCCACACGCAAAAAGACAATCAAAAATCTCATCGTAAATCCGGTATCCTCAAACCCCCACCCATAGTCCCCATCAATAGGGACTAGACTGTGACTACCCCCTTTAGGGCTGCTATCCATGCGACCTCATCAGGTCAATACGCTTCTTTTTACAGGCTCTGTGTCCGCAATCCTTGCAATAATGCTGTCTTTGAGACAGCGAGAGGGGGGTCAAATTAGAGAGTATTTTTTGAAATGTACCCAGCCACACCCCTTCTTTCCCGAAATAGTTATGCGAAGTACCCCTTCTGATGACCAGAATTTCTGTAATTTCCCGGATGCTTTTCGTTTACTATGATCTTTAAGCTATTTCTCCATTTCTTAAGGCGAGCTTTAACCCTAAGATCAAGCGCAGCCTTTAAGTAGCGCTCAACATGCGAAAAAGCTCCCAGGTCCAGACCGAATCTCTCGAGAGGATGGATATTATTAGACTTCTTGGGGGGTTGGGTCTATATCCCCTCCCGTCTTCTTCTCGGATTGGGTTTTGGGCAAGGGCTTTTTTTGGTGAGCCTCCCCGATCTCTTTGAGCTTTTTTTGTTTTTCTTGAAAATCCCATTTTCCTTCAACAATGAGATGCACATCCTCTTTATCGAGAGTTTCGAATTCCATGAGCATATCTGCCATTAACTCCACTTTTTCTCTTTGATCAATAATGATCTGACGCGCGTGATCATTCGCTTGGTCCAGCAATTTACGCACTTCATTGTCGATCTGTTTGGCCGTTTCATCTGAGTAACTCTTTGAGTGACTGCCGGGCAACATGTAGGCACTTTCCTCGCTGTTTTCATCGTAGGCCACCGAACCTAGAGCATCATTCATTCCCCACTGACAGACCATGCTACGCGCTAACTTGGTCGCCTGAGCAATGTCTGCTTGGGCACCACTAGAAATGTCTTCAACAAAAATGTCTTCAGCAATACGCCCTCCCATCAACACCGCCAGGCGATCGATGAGCTCTTTTCTCCAGTAGCTAAGCTTGTCCTTTTCGGGCACAAAATGAGTGGCTCCGAGCGAGAAGCCACGGGGAATAATAGTGACTTTTTCAACAGGATCGCCATGCTGCACAGTAAGCCCAACAATAGCATGCCCCGATTCATGATAGGCCGTATGCCGTTTTTCTTTTTGATCGAGCTCGAGGCTTTTGCGCGCTTTCCCATAGCGCACTTTATCACACGCTTCAAGGGTGTCTTCACGCGTCACCGCTGAGCGCCCTTTGCGCGCAGCTAGAAGGGCCGCCTCGTTCAAAATGTTCATCAAATCAGCACCAGATGTACCAGGAGTTGCGCGAGCCACATCCATTAGCTCTACCGTCTGATCAAGTTTGATCTTGCGCGCATGCACCTTTAAAATCTCAAGACGCCCTTTGATATCAGGAAGATCGAGGATCACCTGCCGATCAAACCGTCCAGGCCTTAAAAGAGCCCTATCTAGGACGTCTGGACGATTGGTGGCCGCCATCAAGATCACGCCTTCGTTTGTGTCAAATCCATCCATTTCTACGAGCAATTGATTCAGCGTTTGCTCCCTTTCATCGTGTCCTCCTCCGATGCCGGCCCCTCTATGTCTTCCAACGGCATCAATTTCATCGATAAAAACAATACAAGGAGCGTTTTTTTTGGCCTGTTCAAATAGATCCCGAATCCGGCTAGCCCCTACCCCTACAAACATCTCAACAAAATCGGATCCCGAGATCGAGAAGAAAGGGCGATCCGCCTCCCCAGCTACCGCTTTGGCAATCAGCGTCTTTCCCGTGCCGGGAGGACCAACCAAAAGCACCCCTTTGGGTATACGAGCCCCAAGCACTGTGAACTTATTGGGATCTTTCAAAAAATCTACCACCTCATGAAGTTCTTCTTTCGCTTCTTCTATTCCAGCCACTTCTTTAAAAGTCACCTTGTGCGTACTTTTGTTGAGCATTCTAGCGGGAGATTTACCAAAGCTCATCGCACTTGATCCCATTCCTTTCATCTGACGAGAGAAGATGAAATAGAGAAGGAGAATGAGGAGAATGAGAGGCATGATGATAAAGAAGACATAGCTAAAGTAATTGGGAGGAGGTTCTTGGCTTTTAAATGTCTTTTCCAACACCAGATTACGCGGTTGATCAGGTGCTTTGAATTTTAGCCCTTGATTTTCTGGGTAAGACTCCCACTCATTTTTTGCCTGAACAAACCACAAGCTAAATTCTTCTGGGCTCTGTTTTTCGAGTGCTTTGGTAGACAACTCTTTGCTATTGAAAAACCAAGTAACATCCCCCACGCTTTGGCGCGCCTTGCTCAGCTTGGCCTCATTTTCATTGAGCACTCCCATCGTCTGATTGTACTGCTGCAGGGTCACGAGATAGCTGCGCACACTGCGCAGCTGCATTAAACGAACGTGATTAGATTCTGCGCTCAAGGTGGATGTGATTTTTTCTAGCTCCTCCATACCCGCTTGGTAAAGGGGAAGGGCTTCTTGTGGAGTCAAGGCTCGATTATCTAAAGTATCACTTATCTCTTTCTCCCTTTTTTTGAGCTCTTGCTTCATCGCCTCACTTCCAATACCCAGCTTAGGAGACTGAAACGCTTGAATCAAAAAGAGCACATCTCTGCCGAATTGGTTGACATCGCTCTCCGTCGGAGCTTTGACGATCTGTCCGTAAATTTTTTCCAATTCTTGAAGATTATTCTCACGGAAAGGGGGAACAGTGTAGATGACAACGGCATTTTTCCGCGCATGTGTATCAAGAGGTAGACCAATAATTGAAAATCCCTTTTCGGGCACCCTTGAACCACTTAACTGTAGGAACTCCTCGCCCGCTCGATGCACATTTTCTTGCAGCACTGTCAAATTGCTTGCAATATCCATGCGCCCTTCGCGCAGTTCGTGGTTTTTGTTGAGTAATTCAAGATATCGAAAACGGGCCTTCGATGCATCAGAGAGCCTTTCCTTAAATTTTCCAGTAAAAGTCACGAGATTATCGTTTTGTGCCGTTTTACGGCTCTCATCTCTGTGCAGAAGATCCAAATTAACGAGGTGTTCAACTTGATGGCTAAAAGAGACTTTTCCTCCTTTTTCCCCAGATAGATTTTGAATCGTCAAGATCGTGAGAATTGCCGCCAAAATAAACAGAAAAAATCCCCCGGGCAGCCGTTTTTTTTGCTTAGGTTGTTGTTGAGGGTTATCCATACGTCTTTTTATCTTCTTTTTATAAAAACTCAGATCTCTTTTTGACCGTCCAAGCCCCTTAATCTTTTGTATTACTCGCATGAAATTTCCTAAGCAACCGAAAAAGTATGATCAAGGCCCTAAACTCTCTTTGCGCAGGAGTTTGGCCCATCTGAAGGATTTTAGAAGATTTCTGAATTAATACCACTAGTTTTTTAAGACTTTTGCTATAAAGCATTTAAGCTCTTTCCCGTCAGACATTCTCCCACAATCTTTCCCCGAGCACAGAAAATCGGCGCTTTATCATGAAAAAAAGGGGGCACGTGATGCTCGGCATACCACCGTCTCAACTTTTTGCGCAAAATAGGGGTCAATGCGCCGATCAAAAGCAGCTGTGCACCACTTGGCATCGGGGAACACATCCCCCTCCAAAACTCTCTCCACGTCGAAGGCTCTCTTGATTCTTTCCAATCGCCCCAATTGAAAGGGGGAAATGCCGTGTCAATGACAAACAGGATCTCTTTATTCAAGACATAGGTCAACTCACCGGCATAAATCGTTGCACTGCAAGCATGTTCTTCGATCAGCCTTACAAGAGTGTGACAGCTTGAATGGGACAGATGGACCCCATATCTCCTCGCAGTTTCCTCTAAAAAATAGCGCATTTCCAACTGTGCTAGTTGGGATGGGCGCTCTAGATAAGCTCCAAAAAGGCCTCGCATCATCTTCTTTTCAATCTGCTGTCTCTTTTTTTCGAGATAGTCTCTCACATCTTGAAAGAGAAGGGCAAAACGGTGAAAATTCCGCCCTATATTTTTCCCAAATTGTTTTTCAAGCTGTGGGAACATCTCGAGGCGCATGCGGGGTCTCAAATAGTGAACGTCTCGATTTGTCCAATCATCTATCGGATCGATCTGCTTGGACTTCAACAAAGTAATGAGCTCTTCTTTGCGGGAAGACAACAAAGGGCGCCAAAGAGTCAGATTTTCCAGCTTCGTTTCAGAGCGTAGACCACCGAGTGCTCCGATCCTCGCTCCCTCGCAAATCCGTTTTAATACCGTTTCCCCTTGATCGTCCGCATGATGAGCGAGCAGAATGGCTTGAAATCCCCACTCTTTTTGGAGCTTTCCAAAAAATGCATACCGTTCGTCTCTGTAGCGCTCTTCCAAGTTGGGACCGCTTATGGGACTCAGACGGCGATGATGAAAGGGAATGACAAAGCCACGCACAAGACGTTCGAGCGCTTGCGCCTCTACACCACTTTCCGCGCGCCAAGCGTGGTCAACGTGAGCGACGTGCAGCTCAAAATCAAAAAAATCTAGACACTCGATCAAAATGTAGAAAAGCGCCAGAGAATCTCCCCCTCCCGAAAGAGCAAGTAAGAGAGTGCGACCGGGAATGAGCTTTGAGGCTAAAAAATCTCTAACACTTTTTATCGATCGATGCATCCGGTTTTTTGAGCCAAAAAAAGAAAAAGAAGTATAATAACCTCATTTCTAACCCATGTCAAGTAAACCAATGCCCATCTTCTGGCGTTATCTGCTCTCCAGTTATTTGCGCACTTTTTCCCTCGCCATCTTCGGATTTATGGCTATTTTGCTGCTTACCTGTTTCCGAGAGATCGCTCGTTTAATTGCATTCGGCTCTTCGCCATCCACCATATGGCTCTTCGCGATCTGTCAAATCCCTTATTTTTTGCCCATTGCCATTCCTCTATCGGGGCTGATTGCCTCCCTCTTTTTAATGCGACGTCTAAGTCAAAATCATGAGCTCACCTCTTTTCGCTGCGCCGGACTCAGTCTGAGCACGTTTAATTTTCCCTTGCTCATGATCGCTCTTGTGCTTTCCTTTTCTAACTTGATCATTGTTTCCGAAATCACCCCCTGCGCCCGCCTCTATTCCCGAAACCTGCTTCATCAGATGATGATGCTCAATCCGCTTGCCCTTCTCACAAAAAGTCATCCTTTTAAGTCGCATAGCTCGTATATCGACATGCACACAACTCATAGAGGAACAGTCTCTCGTGATGTTACTTTAGTTGTAAAAAATCGAAAAAATGAGCGCTTGAGTTTGCTGAGCGCCGAGCAGTTTCGTAGGGAACAAGATCAACTCATCGGGGAAAACGTCGCCATGATCTCTTATTTAGCTCCCAACAAGCCACGCACATCTGATCATCTCATCATTGATAACCAACGGTTGATGGTCACATCGGTGCGAGCGCTATCCGAAATCATACACGATGCCCCCTTCCACTTTAGCTATACCTATTTACCCATGGGGATGCTTTTCAAAGCAATGTCTAGCGAGGTGAATCCAAGGGAAATCAATAAAATGCGCTCCGAATTCATGCGCCGTCTATTCTTTCCCTTAATTACCTATGCGTTTGCCTTCATGGGCATGTCTTTGGGATTAAAAGTGGGACGACGGAGTCACCGACGCGGTCCCGTGTTAGCGTTTGTGTGGGCGACGATCACCTTCATCTGCGCCATTGCCGCAAAACCTCTCCGCCTCTATCCAATGCAAGCTGCCATGTGCTATGCCTTCCCTCTTTTCCCCATCATTTTTTGTTCCTTTTGGTTTCAAAGGCGGATATTCAGGGGGATTGAATGATCGGAAGTCAATTATGGGAACGGCATCTCTTCAAAGAGATCATCAAGACATTTGTTCTCTTTCTCTTGTCTCTTTATTTTTTGTACATATTGGTCGATTATTCGGCTCATTTACAAGACATGCTCAATACTCGAAAGGTCTTGCTCAAACAGCTGTGCATCTATTACGCAGCGATTTTTAGCAAGAGATGCGATCTTTTTCTTCCCTTAATTTTACTCTTGACGACACTGACCCTTCTCTGTTCACTCAATCGAAAAAACGAACTACTCATCTTGCAAGCAGGGGGGATTTCCTTGTACTCCTTAATGCGCCCCTTTTTCATAGTTGCAATAGTCTGTGCGGTGTTAAACTATCTTAATTCTGAATGGGTGCTTTCCCTGGCTCATACATTTATCGAGCGATTTGAAACGCATAACTTCCATATGAAAAAACGGCAGAGAAAACAGGTCGAAGCAGTGCACATGCTCCCCCTTGAAGACAACACCTATTTGATTTATCAGAAATACCATCCCCACGTAGAGGAGCTGTTTGATGTTTATTGGATGCAAACATCCCGTCAGATTTGGCATATAGATACCCTCTCTTTAAAAAATGACCCCCCACAGGGATTCAATGTAGATAGATTTTTTCGCTCGGACACAGGACTACTAGAAAAGGGTCTTTCATACGATAAATACTCATTTGACTGCTTAAAGATCAGGCCTCATCGAAAAAATAGCATAGCGATGGAACATGCCATAGAAAGTCAATCGATTGGCACACTGATCAAGTGGCAGAACAGCTACCAATGCGCATGGAAAGACAAAAGAAACGAGATCTTAACACGCCTTTATTTTAAGATGGTCATGCCCTGGCTTGCCCTGCTTATCGTGCTAGGAGTGTTTCCTTATGCCACTCGTTTTTCCCGTAACACTCCTGTATTTTTTCTCTTTGCCTCGGGCATTTTTGGCTACATTGCCGTGCTCACGATCATGGAAACCACGGTCATCTTAGGAGAAAACCATGTCCTTCCTCCTCTGTGGGCCGTCTGCACAGTGCCTCTCTTGCTTGCGCTCTTTTTTGGGAACAACATACTCAAATTAAGACTTTGTAGATGAAACTAAGAAAATTACTCATTCCTCCCGGAGTTGTTCTTCTCTTTTTGCTCAGTTGGCTCTTTTCCCCCACCCGTGCCTATTGGGACTTTCTAGATCACCACGCATTTTACGCGCTGAACGGCTGGGTGCAAGAAAGTGTGTTTTGGCAAAATGTCTGGGCGTTTATGGGAACGCGATCCATGGATGGGATCTACGACGGCCTGATGCTTTTTTCTCTGATCTATTACATCAAGAAAGGAAAGCGAATCGATAGGAAACGGAGAGTAGCCGAGCTGATATTCGTCGCTCTTCTGATTTTTTTGACCCTCTATACGGTGAATCAGATTTTATTTTCCAAATGTCTCCACTTGTGTAGGGCAAGTCCGACCATCACGTGCGCAAACCCCTTTCGCCTGTCTTATGTCATCAAATGGACTGCAGTCAAGGACCAATCGTACACGAGCTTTCCCGGAGATCACGCCACAACAGCCTTTCTCTTCGCATCGATCATTTATCACCTCATGGGATGGAGAGCCGGTACTTTGGCCACTTTTTATGCGGTGATCTTCTCTCTGCCTCGCTTGGTCGCAGGTGCTCACTGGCTCACCGATGTCCTGCTCGGCAGCTCAATGATTGCGCTTAGCGTTTCGAGCCTCGCGTTCGGAACCCCAATCGCCAACTGCTGCATTCACTTGATCCAAAGTATCTTTAGTGTCTTTATAGGGAAGAAGCATCAAGGGAGGAAGAACCTTCAGACAAAGCCAGAAGGAGGAGGGACACGGGGGAGGAATTAACGCTTAGAAAATTGAAACCGCTTTCTCGCGCCGGCAAGGCCGTACTTTTTACGTTCCCGTTTGCGTGGGTCACGTGTGAGATACCCCTCCGTTTTGAGTATCTGTTTGAGCTCTCCATCCTTTGCGACTAGAGCACGTGCAATCCCCAGTTGAGCTGCATCAGCTTGACCAGCGATGCCACCTCCCATGGCGCGAATGATCACATCATAGCTCTTCATAAGACCTAATTTTTCCAGAGGTGCCACTACGGTTTTGCGATCGAGCTCACTTGGGAAATAATTTTCGAACTGACGTTTATTGACGAGAATCTTGCCCGTACCTCTGCGCAGGAGAACAGTCGTAATGGCTGTTTTACGCCTACCCACTGCACAAGATTCTTCCGACCGAAGCGGTTTTTTTTTCATCTGATCTTCCACCACCTAACTCTCCACTTGCAAGGGCTTTTGGGCTTGCATATTTTGCATATCTTGAGGAAAGAGGCGGAGCCTCTTCATCTGCGCTCTGGCGAGTTTAGTCTTTGGCATCATTCCCTTGACCGCCAATCGCAAGACTTCAGTGGGTTTTCTCTCCATCATAGTGCGATAGGCCGTCTTACGCCCCCCTCCGATATAGCCGGTATACCTATGGTAGACTTTTTGGGCTTCCTTATTTCCAGTCACCTTGACCTTCGCAGCATTGATGACAATCACACCATCTCCTGAGTCGACGTGAGGGGTAAAAGTCACCCTGTGCTTACCCCTAAGCACTTTTGTAATCTCAGCGGCACATCGGCCCAAAGTCTTTCCCTTGACATCCAGAAGAATCCACCCTCTCATAGAAGAGGCCTTTTCCTTAGAGAGCAGCACCGTCTCGCTGTGACCGTTTTGGGGCATTTAAACGTACCTTGTTTTTAGTCTTGAAAGAAGAAGATACCTTGTTTTTCCTTTTTTGCCAAGATAGATCTGTTCGCTCACCCAAAAACAAAAATAAAAAAATCTTATAGATCCACCTTCCAAGAAGGTCTCGATCTGAAGATGGATATGGACCTCTTGCCATCCTAAAAAATAAAGGGGGGGGCTGGAAATGGGATCCCCCTTTTGCATAAGAACAGCTGCACTTACACTGCCTTATGCGTTTGACCCATCTCTGCAATCGCAACACGAAAAGACAGCGTGCAAAAGCTGCGCACACATGTGAACATCTTTCGGCAAGGAAAGAGAGGGTGTTTAAAATATCTTTTTTATTTCCTCTTAGAGGATGCTTGTGCCACCTCCCGATGGTTAAAACCAGAGGAGTGGCTATGCTGCTCAATCGAGGCCCATTCCAAGTGCTGAGTTTGAGAATGTTCATGTGCGCTATTTCTGCCGCGATTGTGAGACGGGCATACTATCACAGTTCTGAAGTTTCCAAGCTCTTAACTCAAAGGCCTGCTCTTTCCCTGCAGGATCACCCCCAGACCCACAAGTAACGAAAAGGCATGGTGGTCTACTTGGAATCCACTTCAGTCAATACCTCTTACCGATTACGGAGCACTTGGTAGTCGAGCATGCGTCTTAGATCAAAGGTGTTTCGCTTCTCGGAATGATTTAACACATCGAAGAGGGCGCTTATTAAGGAATGTGGGCGCACTCTTTAACCAAGATGATTTCCACATTCCTCATGGGAAATGAAGGGATTGAGCCAAACTTCCCTTGCGCGAAAGCAGTCGACCTTCTAAACTCCTTTTGGAAATGCGGGTAGAGAAGATGGAGACGTTTTACATGCGCACCTATGGGTGCCAAATGAACGAGCTCGACACCGAATTGATGGTGGGCCAGCTAGAGCAGCAGGGCTTAAGACAGGTGCAAGATGAAAGTGAGGCGCACATTTTGATCTTCAACACCTGTTCGATCAGAGATCTTGCCGAGCGCAAAGTAATGGGCAAGATTGGTCAGCTTGGCCGCTCTCACAAAAGACGGATTATTGGTATCACTGGATGCATGGCCATGTCCAAAAAAGAATCCCTCTTCCGCAAACTGCCTCATGTAGATTTTGTTTTGGGTACCAACAACATTGCTGATTTAGGCACTATTGTTGATGAGGTCATCAAAACGGGAGAGAAGCGGATCAAAGTAGATGATCAATTTGAAGAAAATCTCAACTACTTTGCCGCAAAACGGAGTGATCCACTCAAAGCCCACATCTCCATCATTCGTGGTTGCGATAAATTTTGCACTTACTGCGTGGTCCCCTATACTCGAGGTCAAGAGGTATCCCGCCCTCCAGAAGAAATTGAAAGAGAATGTCGCCTTCTCTCCGACAAGGGATACAAAGAAATCACTCTTCTCGGTCAAAACGTCAACAGCTATGGAAAGGACCAGCCAAGGTGGAACACCTTATTCCACGATCTCGTCTACCGCCTCGATAAAATTCACGGAATCGAGAGAATCCGCTTTATGACGAGTCATCCCGTCGACATTACGATCGCGCTCATGGAAGCGGTTCGAGATCTCAAATCGCTTTGCGAATTTGTCCATTTTCCCATTCAGGCGGGATCCAGCCGTATACTCAAGAAAATGCACCGCATCTACACTAGGGAACAATACCTCGAAAAAGTGGCCCTCATTAGAGAGATCGTTCCCAATGTGTCACTGGGCACGGACATCATCGTGGGCTTTCCAACGGAAACAGAAGCGGAATTTCGAGAGACTTACGATGTTTTTAAAAAGATCCGCTATTCAGTTGCCTTTCTCTATACTTTCAGCCCTAGAAAGGGCACACCTGCCATGCGCTGGCGAGATGACATCCCAGAGCCGGTCAAAGAAAGGCGTCTACAAGAACTGATGAGCCTCTATCACGATATTTGTGCCCAAGACAGGCGGAATCTGCTAGATCAGGAAGTAGAGGTGCTCGTGGATAGATTCAGCAGAGACGGCCAGCTGCGCGGGAGAACCCGCTGTTGGAAGAAGGTCATCTTTCCGGGTGATCCTTCGTGCATAGGCACCCTTCAAAAAGTGAAGGTGCATAGCTACAATCATCAGACGCTCATTGGCAAGCGGGTTGTGGCACCGCCTGAATATGCTGCTCAGGCTTTGGCCTGACCACGGCCGCCATCACAAGGCCTGCTAAAAACCATGTAATGACGAGGTCTGCCATGTTGACGATCAGCAGCCCATGTCCTCCCCCAAACCGGTTCCAATGGGGAATGTAGCCGAGCACTCCCACGACCAAACTTACCACTGTGACTACCAAAAGTCTGACCCCATAAGAAGACTTTTTTGTGTTCGTTAAGATGATGCCTACAAGGGTAGCCCCGATAAACTGGGTTAAAAAAGAGATGATATGCTCTTTAGAGCTCCTGTGGTCGAGTCCCCCTTTTTTGACTTGTGCATAGACAAGAGGGCGGTTTTGAGATGCCTCTGCCTCCTCCCCGATGTGTGCTTCATCCGATGTTGATGAGGGCATACCTTGACCCCTTTCAGGATAAGCAATCACATAAACACCATCTTTTTGCACATTTTCGCTGATGACCGAACTGACGAGCTCTTGATTAGCAAAAGGTTGCAAAGTCCATTCATGCCAAGGAAGCACTACCCATGAAATAAAACTACAAACAAAAGCAATCAGCGCACCAATCACCCCTCCAAACAGCACTCTTCCCATGATAAACACCTCGATCAATCCCCACCTAAAGCCAGGCTATACCAAGAAATTTTTTTAGCGTCAATGATCACCCCAGACCCCTCTGTCGCCAACATCATTTTTACACATGATGCAAAAAGAAAAAGCAGACGCTGGAGTTGTAAGTTCAGTTTCGAGAATACCTAAAATGCAAAGCGGAGGATGCTGACTAGGAGGGTGGAGATCGTTACACAACGCAAAAATGGTGTATCCGTTGAGGGGGGTATGAGATTGCAGAAGCGTGAGCTCTAAGATTAAATGTTGAGAGAATAGACTTTCTGGAAAAAGCAAAAAAAGTGTAATAGACAAAACATAATCGGACAGTTATGATAAAATGTGACAAAAACAAAACAGGTTGCAGAAACAGAAGCCAAGCCACCATTAGTGGGCAAGGCATTGGCTTCGGCAAGCAACCAAAATATACAAAAAGTATTCGATATCTCAAATACATCAGATAGAAAAAAATCATTAAAAATAAGCTCGGAGTTCTGAAGTTCGCAGCAACCCTTGGGAACGTCACCGAGGCTTGCAAAGTGATGTGATATTCTAGAAACAGTTTTTATCGCTTTAAGGAACTATATGAAACCGAAGGAGAAGAAGAGCTTAGAGATCTTTCTTACAGAAAGCCTTGCCTTAAAAACCGCGTTGATCAAATGATCGAAGATGCTGCTATAGCATTTGCCATTGAAAAGCCTGGCTTTGGACAAGTGCGAGTCTCAAACGCGCTGAGAAAGCAAGCGATTTCAGTTTCCGCTGGAGGAGTTCGCTCTATTTGGCTCAGACACGACTTAGAAACCTTCCGAAAACGATATTAATACGCTCTTCCTCAAGACTTCTTCTAGCGCCAAAAAGATCTACTTCTGGTTCTATATCAAACTCGATGTCTTTTCTATCTATCCAAAGAGCAAAAGTTTGATTTTTGAAAGTTTCAAGAATATGAGCATACCCCATCACCAACCCCTTATCATAATTGTCGACCGATGGTCCATAATGATCCGCTTTTTCCTTAGCCTCGAAGGCCTGTTTTTTAAGTAGTGCGATCATGGTAACAATATAACGCTTAAGCTCGCTGTCCTTCATAATTCAGCCTTTCTTCGAGGACTGCTTCTAGCCATTCTATCTGCTCTTCCCATCCTTTTATCTTCTTAGAAGAGGCGCAGTCCCATTGTGATCACTTCTTAGGTTTAGATGGAATCAACTCCAGATCAGGATTGATAATGGAAAGGGTGTATGTGTTCTGATCTAAACCAAATTGCGAAGCCTGCGTTATCAATACGTTCCATCATGGGATTTCTCGTAAAACCAAGAAGATCTACTTCTGGTTCTATGTCAAGCCCGATCTCTTTTCTATCTATCCAAAGAACAAAAGTTCGATTTTTGAAAACGTCAAGAATATGAGCATACCCCATCAATAACCCCGTGTCATAATTGTCGACCGATGGTCCATAATGATCCGCTTGTTTCTTCGCCTCGAAGGCCTGTTTTTTAAATAGCGCGATCATGGTAACAATATATGGTAACAATATAACGCTTAAGCTTGCTATCCTTTATAATTAAGCCTTTCTTCGAGAACTGCTTCTAGCCATTCTATCTCCTCTTCCCATCCTTTGATTTCCTTTGCCCAGTGCTCCAGTCGTCCATTGCGCGTTTCTTGGGTGACATCATTCCAATCGGACCATTCTTTTTTTGGGTTTGCCATCTTCTCTTTGTGCTCAGCAATTCTTTTTTTGTAACTCCTAATTCTTTTTGCATTCTCTTTCCACCGCTTGCCAACGGCTTTTTTGACTGTCGTCGCGTGTCGATGTTGCGCCTTTGCCATCTTAAGCACTTTGCTTTTCTCAAGATGGACAGGGGGCTTATTTCGGCCAATGTGTGCGGCTTTTTCTAAGATTGTAGCAGAGCTTTTACATTTTTTGGCTTGCTTTACAGCTTCTGCTACTTTCGCGGCGCTTCCCGCACCGAAAGCAGCTTCGAGCATGATCGTTTTCTCGGCTTTTTGGACATTCTTTAAGACAGTAGTGAGCCCTTTTGCGGCTTTGCCCGTGACTTTCCCGTTTAGGGGCGGGATGAAAGCTGGAGACCTCGACTCTGTTGAAAAACGTGAGAGGGAATTGTGATCACTTCTTGGGGTTAGATGGAATCAACTCCAGATCGGGATTGATAATGGAAAGGTTGTATGTCTTGTGATCTAAACCAAATCGTGAAGCTTGCGCTTGCATCGTAGAAATGACCCGATAATAAGCCATGAGATACCCCCTCTCAAACTCATTACCATCATCAGTGTCTTCTTGGTTTTCTAATGTATTCTTTGCATCGATTGCTTCCTCTTTCAGCGATGTCATTAGCTCGTAAATATATCCCTCAATCATGTGTTCGGTCAGAGGGTCAGTTGGGGACTCCATATCAATACGTTCTTCCTCGAGATTTCTTCTAGCACCGAGAAGATCTACTTCTGGTTCTATGTCAAACCCGAGGTCTTTTCTATCTATCCAAAGAGCAAAAGTTTGATTTTTGAAAGTTTCAAGAATATGAGCATACCCCGTCAGCAACCCCTTGTCATAATTTGCGACCGATGGTCCATAATGATCTGCTTGTTCCTTCGCCTCGAACGCCTGTTTTTTAAATAGTGCAATCATGGCGACGATATACTGCTTAAGCTTACTATCCTTCATAATTAAGCCTTTCCTCGAGGACTGCTTCTAGCCACTCTA
>Ga0126343_10000183_pt1 | contig 20515 bp, 33 predicted proteins | sample Cyp2metagenome_FD_92531 | JGI IMG/M metagenome (GOLD analysis project Ga0126343, IMG submission 92531) | Coral microbial communities from Lord Howe Island, Old Settlement Bay, Australia - Cyphastrea 2 metagenome | ecosystem: Host-associated > Invertebrates > Cnidaria > Coral ...
TATAAGATGAAGGGGTACTTGAAATAGATCCAATGCTAAATGTATCTTCACCACCTGTGTTAGATTCTCCCTCAAAATTAGCTACATATTTTCCATTACAATAGACCAATGAATCATTTACTTAGACACTGTTGTAATGGACTGATAAGACCGAAAAATTTAGAGACACCGGACTAGCTTTACTTGGAAAATTAATTATATATTCATGTCCACTACCATAACCAATTCTTAACATTCTATTAGTTCCAGCATGAGTTATATCGATAAACCAATCACTTGCAGTAAGAACACTACTACTATTATCACTCCCAAAAATGGCAGTTATTTTTCCATCGGGAACCTCTAAGATTCTAAATACGATGAAGACATTTAAGTTATTTTTACCATTCAGATTGTAATCAACAGTTAAACATTGTTTTTCTCTGAAATATAAATAGCTAAAATTAAGGCCTTCATCGGAGGCAGGTCTCCTACTATCTGTATTTTGATTTGCGTCATAAGAAGGAAAATACTCTTTTTATCAGGTAATTTACTTATTTTGGCTCCATTCTCAAATTGATCGTTATCGAGGTAAAAAACACATATTAAAGAATTTGGCTAACCGTGCTCTGCAATTGCATTATTTAATTGGCTATTAAAATATTTTTTAGACTGGTGTCCGCTTTACTGATTTCTTTTTTTACATATTTTCCAATACTAGATTCCATTAATTTTAATTGCTTGACGTTGACAGCATTACTATTTTCAACACTGTCTCCAAGGTTTTTAATTCCTTTATTATTTATATTAAGTAATTTATTAACAGATAGATCATCTACATTTGAAATATCAAATTTATTCATATCAATGGCAGCTTCAAATTTCACTACTTTTTTTTTCGATAAGATAGACAGGATTCCAAATTGCACTATTAACTTCATTTTGATGCCCAGTTATACCGTATACCACCACATAAATGGTTATCACCGGATCATAAGAGACCCCACTTTTATTTTTTAAGGTAATGTCAAAATCTAAATCAATGACGCCGATGTTACCGTACTTATGAAAATTAATGACTGTCCTACTATGATTTGAAAACTTATTCGTATTTTTATGTGACATTTTTAAAGGAGTAGAGATAGCATCAACAGTGACTTTATTTTAATCTATTTTTGTCTCATTGAAGTACATTTCAAAAACTAAAGTATATTCATCTAAGTCAATAGCTTTTAAATCTATACCTAAACGAGTACTGTAATAACTTTTTTTACTATCATAGTCTATATTGAATGGATAGGTCTCTTTATGAATTTTATAAAAATCTTTATCTACTCTTCTTAATTTAGTAATGTCAGAGTCGTCTTCTTTAAAAAGGTCATCATCCATGACAAAAGAGAAGACGTTTTCTTCATTATTACCTTTAATATCTAAATTTTCTGATTCTTTAATTTTTTTATCAATCAATGCACCGATGGTAGTATTATTATCTGAGACTGTCTTATTAACGAAATTAACAGTGGCTGCATAATTGGAGTTTGTTCGTCCTGGATCTTTACCGTTAGTAATAAAGTTTTTACCCATATTAATTGGACTTAGCATAGGATCAGGATTTTTTCTGTTTAAAGCAGCTTTCCCTACATCAGTAATTGATGTTTTTAAGAGGCCTCTCTGGTTAGAAAAATAACCAAAGTTTATCACTTCATTATCTTGAGCAGGTTTTGCAGATTCATTTTTAACAAAAGGTTTGAGATTAACAATAGTAAATTTACCCATGTTAAGATCTCCCTGTATACCCCGAATACCTGTTATAGGTAAATATAAAGATTTAGAAGCACCGACTGTCAGCGCAGCATTACCTGCAGAAGAACTTCTTATTCCAGTAATAGTGTGATCAGCCATTTTAAAATTACCTGTCATCGCTCGTGAACTATCTAATTTTAACAGGACTTTTTGGAGATCATCTACATATTTCCTATTATCAGCGTGATCATCGTCACTAGGTTTTGCTAGACCCTTGACTTTATCGTCATTCATATTAATGTCATCAAAGTAGAAAATTTGATCTTTCAATTGACCATCATCTACATCAAAAATCTTGTGATCAAAAGCATAACCTACTTTACCTGATACTATTCGTGAAAAAAATAAGAAACTTAAAGAAGGATTGTTATATTCAGAACCATAAAACCTAAATTGAAAAGTAATCTCTCCTGGTTGTCTATTAGAAGTGAACTGAATAAATTCTTTACTATGTGTGGTTTGGTAATCAGGAGAGAAAGTAATAATTTTATAGTTGTTATCGCCATCCGGTACTTGAATCAATGATTCTCTATTTAAGAAAGTAATATTATTGGGTGAGGGTATGACAGCTGAAAAGATTTCAAAAAGAGCTGTATAAGTGCCAGCGGGTAAATTGTTACTCATACGGAGACTAAGCCAAGCCCATCTGCTTCCAAAACCAGGACTAGAACCTTCCTTTTTAGCTATGAATAAATCATGATGGTTATGGTTTGGAATGTTGACACTATATACAGACAATTGTGCCTGGTCACCATAGTTTTTACAGAATGTAAAGCTCTCCCGCAAATGATAATTATTTTGGTGAGAGTCTGTATGACTCTTTAACTGAGCTAAATTGACTGCGTGATCAGCAGCTGTTCCATCTGCTACATCAGTCATTTGTTTGTTATTTAAAGAAATGCTTTCTAAGAAAAATATTTGATTAGGATCAGCATTAAAAATATGATGATCAAAATCGGTTTCGTAGAAACCTTCGATCACACGATGAAAAAATAGACATTTACCTTTTTTAAATCTGTATATGCATTTTTATTAAACACAAATTCACCAAAATAGAACCTGGATTTCGTATCACTTCGAATTGAAAGATAATTTTCTTATTATTGTTATTAATTGATAAGAATTGGACTTTTTTCTTCAGATAGTTGCTATTTGCAGGAGTATCATAAATATGTATATTTGAATTATCATTGGATGTAAATCATTAATAAAAAAAATCATTATAAATACTAAAAAGTTTAAAAATAGCGGTAAAATTACCAGGTTTTAATTGATTATTAGTCATTGTAAAACGTTAAAAAAAAACTGATATAATAAGAATCCACAATAACTTGATAAACTTTTCCATGTTGATGATCTTTTATAAAAGAATCTGCCTGAGAACTTGGAATAATTAAATTAACAGTATTAATACCATTATAACCTAAAATTTGGATGTAAATCATAGGAGTCTGTTCTCTTATCAAATAGTTTATTAGCTTGAAGATGTATCTGATCATCAACATATCCTTTAGTAGCACCGTCATTACCATCAGTTGGTGTACCTAAATTAGTAATTTTTTTATCACCCATCTTTAAATCTGCCTTCATTGATTGGCTACCATTAAGAAGGAGAACCTCTTTCTTCACTGTGTCGACACAATTTTTGGTAGTTGCATCTGAATTATCCTTTGGTTCAGCTACATCAGTTAATCTCTTTCCATCTAAATCAAAATTACCATCATCAGTGAGATTAAAACCAGTACCAGGAAGCCCGGGATCACCTTTTTCACCTTTTCCACTATCTGATTGTGATTGCAATTGACCATTACTAACACCCATATATTATTGAGAAGATTCTTTCGCTGATTGAGAAGACTGAGAAGACTGAGAAGACTGCGAAGACTGCAAAGACTGCGAAGACTGAGAAAAAGATTGTGATTGTGAAGAATCTATAAAATAATCAGGGTCATCTGAATCATCACTTGCTAAATGGTAAGATAATAAAAACGTTTTAAAATTAGTTTCATAATATTTTTTGGCAAGTTTATTGTAATCTGGCATATATTTAGGGGAGAGATTTTTTTGTTAAATGTTTTCATTAAAATTTTTACTCATTGTTTTTTTAATCTTATCAATATAGGCAAAACTATAAGGTTCAGCAGTTGCTCTTAAAAATTTATTTTTATCTACATTAAGTTCATGACACATTCGATTAGTTTCTGGAGCAGCAGATGAATCAAAGATCGAAAAATGTGAACAATTTAAGCGAATACCTTTAGGAGTAGTGTAATATGATGAGAGAGATAAATAACACTACAATTTTTATGATGTCCACCAATAAAATATTCAACTAATGGTTTCTGATAACTATTTTTGGCCATCATTATCTAATTCATTTAAGGGAATAACTCCATCTTGATTAGCTTCTATCATATCATAACCACACTCATCAGAAATAGGAGCAAATGTCTCTAATAATTTTTGATATTTTGGTTTTTCCAAATACTTTGTATATAAAAAAATCTTATCAAAATAGAGAAGATGATAAATCATATGCAGCAGAGTATTAGTTTTTCCACAACAACTGGGACCACAGATTAACATTCGAAAAGTATTTGATGGCATATATGGGAATAATTGATGATAATTATGATTACTTTCAATTTGTTCAAAATTGGGAAATTTCATCTATGTATAATGCTAAAAATCTTTTTTCATACTAACATCTTTTCATCATCACAAATGTTTGCTAATTTTTGTATTTCTCCTGATAAATCCATTAATCTCATACTAAAAAACATTATTTGACTTGCATAATTTTTAATTATTAGATCAGTATCTTCTCTTGCAAATTGTAGTCCAGCTTTATTTTCAATTAATTTAAAGAGTTCACCTACTAATAATTCATTTAGTCTTTTACTTTTTCTTATTTTGACTAAATATAATATTAGTTCTTCAACATCAAGATAATCTTCATTTTCTCCTACTGTTGATTCGTCTGTTGATTCTTCTGTTGATTCTTCTGTTGCTTTTTCACCTGCATAATATTTTAATTCTTGTTGATGGAGTTCTCTTTTTTTTTTTTTCATTAACATCTTTTTCTACTTTAGCTACTTCTTTGACTTCTTTGGTTAAATCCATATAATCATAATAAATATTTTTTCTTAAATCTAAAAATCGTCGTATTATGCGACGTACTATAAATTTAAAAAATTATCCAAAGAAGTATAGATATATGAGTTTAAGAGAGTGGAAAAAACTTGCAGGGAGCAAGGCAAAAGCAGGAAAGAGGAAGAACCAATTTTATAATCAAATTACTGCTGAAAGAGTAAAATCAAAGACTAGTGATGCAGCAATAACAAAATCTTTTAGGCTTGATGAAATCATAGAGGGGTTTAAAGGAAAACCAGTAGCACCTAGAGTGAGAAAAAGAGGACCGGTAAAAATAGAAGAAGAGGGTATTGATTATGCACCTAAAGTAGATCCTTATGAAGACATGGATGTTGAAGGATTATTAAATCTAGAAGATTATGTCCCTCCTTAAGGAGAAAAACAAATAGCTCCTAAACCTTCAGAGTACCAAAAGTATCCAAAGTACCAAATGGATCCTAGTTATTGCAAATTAGACCCTGAGGAACCACCAGCATATGAAGATTTAAGTATTGCATAGGATAAGAAGGCAATAGAAGCACCACCTGATGAAGATGACGATGATGATGATGATGATGATGATGATGATGAAGGTATTGGTTCTGTTAGAGAAGCTAAGAAGATTCTCGATCATTTAAATACTCCTAATTATGATGATGTACAAATGAGATTAGATGAACCAGAGATGACTGCTACTAAGCAAAGAAATTATCTCTTTAAAGCCGTCAAAGACGCAGAAACGAGACGCCGGCAGGTGATTGCTCTCAAATCTGATGCTACTAAAAAGTTTAAAAAAGGTCTCATTAATGCAGCTGAAAGAGACCGAATACATAAAAATTCTGATAAGTTCCAATTAGAACTTAATGATCACATTAAACAATATAGGTTTAAAAGCAAATCATATAAAGGTTATGGAACCAAAAGACAGTTAGGAAGAGGAGTCTATTTTTATAATGATGCTAAAGAATTACTGGAAAAATTAACTCTAATCATTGGTGAAATGGAAGCTGGTAATACTAGCATCCAGATGAGAAACACTGGCCAAAGTATCTTAGACGCACTCTTAAAGAGTAAATCTATTCATAAAGGTCAGTACCAAACATCAGTTGGAACGAAATGGAACGGGAAATCACATTAAGTAGTTTTCCAGTCCGAGATGTAAAAAGTAATCGACCTGGTGATTTTACCACAAGATTCTCTCCAGAAATAGACGTAAGTGATAAAAACGCATCCTACTATCTTGCTTTTAACCGAATTATCTCTATGGTTTTTAGCTGGACCAATATCAATCCAGGTTATATAACAATCAAAAGAAAGCCTTCAGCAAAGATCCAGGAAGAACCTTTACAGGGAGTCTGGGATTCCCTCAGGGAGTCTGGGATTATGAAGATATTAATAATTATATTAAGGAAAAGACCAAAACCGTTGATGGAGATGGAAAAGAAGTCTATCCAATTAATTTAACTTTTGATGATCCCACTTTTCGTGTGATCATCACTTTACATAGACTATCGACTAGATTTAACTAAATCTAATTTTAATAATTTGATTGGATTCGATAAAGAGATCGTAGATAACGAAGTCAACATTGGAAAGAAAACACCAAATCTCTCAGAAGACACTGATGTCCTCAATATTCACTGTGATTTAATCAGCGACTCATTAGTAAATAGCGAAGAATCAGATATTATTTATAGTTTTGGAACAGGAACTTTAAGAGCGTGTTACAATTTTGTTTTAGAACCAATGCGCCTCTTCTTTAATCCCATCAACAGAACAAGTATTTCAAGATTTCGTATCTATGTCACTGACGGTTTAAGAAGACCTGTCTACTTAAATCATGCAGACACTGCATTTTCTCTAATTTTAAAGATAGTAGATAAAAGTATCTCTATTTAAATATATATGTGTTATCAAGAGAGTTCAAGAAAATTTATCATCCAGGAATGGGACGATATGTTTACAAACACAGAGGGAATGGACTGATTGTTGATACACTTATGAAACCACTGAAGTCTGTAGCAAAATCAGTATTAGGAAACGTAGTCAAACCATTTGCTAAAAAGGCTGTTAAGGCAGGTGTCTCTCACGCTGGTGAAAGAGTAGGTAAAGCGACTGCTAATAAAGCTATAGAGAAATCAGGTAATCTGATAAGAAAACGTCTTTCACAGATGAATAAAGGACAGAGTAGTGGAAAAAATAGAAAAAGTGTTACTAAAGGAAGGGCTAAAAAGACTCAAAATGATGTTAATATGTTAATTAACAATCTCATCGCTGGGACATAAATAAGAGAGTCCCTCTCTTAAACTGCGGTTTTCATGCTCGCTTGCGCTCGTCCGAAAAAATCATAAGAGACTTACCGACCAAGCGAATGCAGTGAGCGAGGGAGGTAATCATTGAGAGTGAGAGATGAAATCTCTCAGATAATAATATATAATGGCATTTAGATCACTAGAAAACGTGCAAAGAAAGTAACTAGTCAGATTTGATTTAGAATCTGTGATCAGAGCTCCTGGTAATACTGAAGAGCAACAGAAAAGAGGTTATAAATTTACACTAGAAAATCGTGGTAATTTTATCGATTGCTTTAACGCTTTCTTTGAAATCCAATATAAAATGGATCTGAAAGCTAATGGTGGAGACAACGCTGATCAACTTTCCACCGTTATTAACGGATCCCATTCTTTTATTAATCATTTAGTGATTAAGAGCGGTGGTAAAATCATCTACCATACAGATAATCTTCATCTAGTGACCTTTGTTAAAAATCTACTAGAATATTCAGATGACTATTCCAGAAGCGTTGCTAAAAATTCTTTCTGGTACTTAGATACAGGAGCTACTGCAGGAGATGCTGAAAACACAGGGTTTGCAGCAAGAAGAGCATTAACATTAAATAGAAAACAGGTTAATGTTAAAATTCCACTCAATCGTTATTCATTTTTTGAAGAATTAGAAGGACGCATTTTACCTCCGATGCAAGTAACGTTTGAAATAGAACTTAACCCAGATGCAGAATTGATATTTGGTGATGTCACTACCACTAGAGTACCTATAGATCGTTTTTACTTATGGGTACCCAAAATTCTACCGAAAGATTCACTAATGACAAAATACATCTCAGAATTTCAAAAACCAAGTAGATGGAAATATCCTCGAGAAAAATATTTTACCTCTGGTGTCACCCGAGATCCTGATTTTCTCTTTTTTGTCTTTTTACAGAGACTTAAAAGAAATGAGATAGAACAAAATCCATACATCTTTGATACTTTTAACATTACCGGCGCTGATCCTGCAGTAACCTGGCTTAATACTTGTCGATTAGAATATGGTGATGGTGTCTTTTATCCAGAAGTAGGTTATGAGGAGACAAGTAAAATAAGAATTTTTACTGATCTAATGGCTTACAGCTGGAAAGAAAATGATTATAATACAGGAACACAATTAAATGTGCATAATCATTCAAGTTTATATCCACTTATCTATTTCAATCTAACTTACCAAGCAGACTCTGCAACAAGAGATCCTAAAAAGCTCTTATTCCGATACACTTAAACTCAAGCTAGCACTGTAGATTATCAAGTCCATGCTATAGTGCTCTATGAAGAAGAAGTTGTGGTTGATAAAGTTGGAGATAAACTGCTGATAGTGTAAAAAATTATAGAAAAAAAAAATTTTTTTAAATATTTTAGATACAATATATGAGAGTCAAAGAAAGTAGCAACAAAAGAAGCAACGATACTGTAATTGTAGATTTTCTAGATCTAGACTCCTCAAAGATCGCTTTTGCGAAACCAAAGCCAAACAAATACAATGGAACACAAATCCGAATCTTATATGAAGGAAAGACATTATTTGTTAAATACAAAGGTTATACACCTTTTGGTCTTGTAGAAAACTTGGATAAAGAGGTTAATTATTAAGGTCCAAGCATGCAAATTAATTGCGAAGACCAATACTTAGAAAAAGCCAAAGAATTAGATGAGTTTTTTATCGATGCATTTTACAAATATAAATGGGGATTAAATAAAAATATCCCTAAAGCTGCTATTGAAGGTTATGATTATGGAGAGTCTGGTCTCTGGAAAAGAATATCTAAATAACCTTATAAAGTCAATAAAGGTGTAATTAGAGAATATCTAGATTATCCCTCAAGGATGGATTTCTCTCTCTTTTATAAGAATGATCGATTAGAAACAAATTTTTTCTCTTGGGATAAGACAAAACTAGATATTGATGCAAAGATAGGGCCACGTAGTGAGGTTAAATTTATCGCAGTTTGGTTTTCACTTTCACGTGGTACTTTTGGGTTAACTTTAAAACCTAAATTAATGCAAGTAATATTTAAAGAAAAAGAAAATATCTTTCAACAATTTTTATTTGATAGTGATGAAGAAACCAATGTAGAACCAATTGTCTACAATAACCCTAATTATTGTTTTGATGAAAATGATGATTATTAAGAATAGATTTAAAATATTTTAGAATTAATATATAATGAGTAAATTACACCAAATTGGAGTCAGCCTAACTCAAGGACAAAAACAAAAATTAGCCAGAGCGAATAGAAACAACGAGGGTGTCTCCATACGCTTAAAACACAGTGCTTTATATGGTAGTGATGTATTAATGGTTCCCAATAATACTGTTAAGAAATTAGCTAAACACAAAAATAAGGTGTGGGTATGCAGATAACCATCTCAAAGAACAACATTAAGAAACAAACTGGGAGTGGAATTTTTAGTGCTGTCTTACCAGCTTTAAGAGCTGTTGCACCTGCCATTGGTAAAACACTAGGATTATCTGCCTTAGCAGGAGCTGCTAGTGAGGGAGAAAAAATATCAGGAGGGCAAATCTTTAGAGTACCAAATGATAAATTATTCATGCTAGCACAGATGTCTAATCTATTAACACCAAAACAAAAGAGAGACCTTGCAGCAGCACATAGTGTCCCCAGTGATATGAATTTTAGAGTTAAACAAAAACAAGTAGGAAACGGAGTTGGTGCCCTTTTAGCTTCTATAGGTATTCCACTCTCTATTGAAGCAGTTAAAAAATTAACAGGAAGGGGTGTTAGAGGAGGGTCTTCCATGAGAGTAGGTAAGGGTTCTCCACGGATTGGAAGACCACCACCATTTATTGGTACTTGGGAAGGGAGAGGTAAAAAAAAAAGGCCAAATGGGTCAGGGACTCTTACTAGGCAAAAAAAGTCCCTCCAACAGTATTCCAATCATAGGAGACATCTTATAAAAAAGCCTAAATTTCATAAAGATATCCCTATGTCAAATTTTGATCTCTTGGAATGGTGCAAGTACTTGATTTAAATATAGATGAGATCTTATGGCATTAAACAGAGAAAAGTGACAGAGTGTGTACCAGGCTCAGAAACTTATGCAAGACCCAAAAATGATCGTAATATGATGAAGTGTAAATGTGCTGAATGTGGAATAACCAAAACTAAATTTGTTAAAAGCACTGCGGGAAAGCATTCCCCATTTAATAAAGTACCCATTTTAGGAGCTATTCTTCCATTTATATTTTTTAATATTTTTCTCTTTTTTAAATACAGATGAGATCTTATTGCGTGCAACAACGAAAAGTGAGTGAGTGTGAACCTGGCTCAGAAACTTATGTAAGAACCAAAAATGGTCTTAATATGATGAAGTGTAAATGTGCTGAATGTGGAAAAATCAAAACTAAATTTGTTAAGGGAACAAAAGGAAAAGGACTAATGTTAGGGAAGCATAGTCCTTTCAATAAAATACCCATTTTAGGTGCTATTCTTTAGGTGTACTATACTTAGCTGTACTATATTTTTGACGTATTTTATATCAGCTTATATTATATAATTATGTTAACATACTGTGTTCGACAAAAGAAGAAGACAGCATCTCTACCCGGTAGTGAGACATTCCTTTGACAAAGACTGGAAGAAATGCCATGAAATGCGTATTCTCTAAATGCGGTGCCACTAAATTCTCTTTCATCAAAGGAAAACATGGTGACGTCAAAATGGGTGAAGGTATAGGCGATATTTTAGGTATTTTTACTGGAAGTTTAATAAAATCAGGCGCAGATCAATTTCAAAAAGTATATAATACTGCTCCACAGTATCACTTATATAGGTTATTTGATAGCGGGCAAGATGGAGAAGGTATTCTGAGTTCTCTTGGTGAATTTGCTGTTGAGGTTGCTATAAGAGCTGCACCTTATGTTGCAAAAACAGCTTTTAACACTGCTAGGGATGTTTCATCTCATTTTATGAGAGATTCGAAATTACAACAAAAAGCAACTAACTATGCTCTCAAAAAAGGTAGACCTTTAATTGATGAAGCTGGGAAAGCTGTCATCAATAAACTTGCTGATGCAGTTGCAACAGAAGGATTTAGAAAAGGTGAATATACTAAAAAAAAAATTAGGAAAAGGTGTTGTCGGTGGGGCTGTAGATATTCATAAAGCTATTGGAAAGCTACCTAAACCAAAAGGTGGATGGACTTTACCTGGTCATAAGTACACAGGACCTTATAATGATTTACACCGCCAAGTTCAATATGATCCAGAGACTGGAGAGGTCTTAGAAATTTACGATCCTCCAACTGGTAAGACTGATGCTATTGCTATGCAGCATGATGTCGATTACTCTGTTTGTGGAGAAGATAAAAACATCTTGTAGACCGAAAAATGGTAAAAGCATTGGATGCAGTGCCTTGGAATGAGAGACAATGGGGTCATTGGCTACCCAAAATATGATCAATACCAAACAAAAAGTAGGCCTGGGGGCTAAAAAAAAACGTAAAAAAAAAACCACCCAAAATCAATCATGGCAAGAGGAGCTCGCAGATCAATTACACAAACCTATCAAACGCAGTTTTCCGAAGAGAAGAGTGATCGCTCATCATGTTGATGATATCTGGTGCTCTGACTTAGTTGAAATGCAAAAGCTTAGTAAATGGAACAAGGCTATAAATATCTTTTGATGGTTTTAGATATCTTTAGTAAATATGGTTGGATCGTACCATTAAAAACTAAAACAGGTTTAGAAGTCTCCAAAGCTTTTGAAATCATCTTTAAAGAAAACAAACCGAAGATGTTATGGGTAGACAAAGGGAAAGAATATTACAACAAAAATGTCCTCGATCTCTTAGCAAAAAATGAGGTCAAAATTTATTCTACTGAAAACGAAGAAAAGTCGTCTGTCTGTGAGAGATGGAATAGAACTATTAAAACAAAAATGTATAAGCAGTTTACTATACAAAACAACACTGTTTACATTGACATTTTACCAAAAATACTCTCCTCCCACAGCAACAGCAAACACAGATCAATTGAAATGACACCGCATCAAGCTAGAGAACCCCAAAACTATGGAAAGTTTTATTTTAATTTGTATGGTAATATGGGGTTCCACCCCATGCAGAGCCCTTTAGAAGTAGGTGATAGAGTTCGAAGAAGTAAATATAAAAGAAAGACCTTTGATAAAGGATATACTCCAAATTGGACTGAAGAAGTCTTCATTATAGATGAAATTCAGTGCACCAATCCAATCACTTACAAGATCAAAGATCTAAATGGTGAGCCCATTAAGGGTATTTTTTATCGAGAAGAGTTACAGAAGACAGACCAGGAGGTCTACAGAATAGAAAAAGTCATTCGTAAGACGAAGGACAAAGCTTTAGTCAAATAGAAAGGTTACCCAGACCAATTCAATAGTTGGGTTTCATGAAAAGATTTAACAAATTTATATTAAAGAAAAAATTATAATATTAATTAATTATATACATGGAAAAAACTGAAGAAGAAATAAAGAAAGAAAAAAGAAGAAAATATTTAAATGAAAAAATGAAGAGCTATGAATGGTACTGTGGTGTCTGTAATAATGGAAAAAATTACACCTTAAGAGGAAAATGTATGCACTTAAAAACAAAGAAACATGAGCGTGACTATAATGATAGTAAACCGGTGATTGTATTTTAAATTGTATATATATTTTTTTAACTAACTATACAATAATATATTATAGATGGGTAAATCAAAAAAGGATAGAACGAATTTTGAGAAGACATTATTAGACGCACCAATAAAGCGTAAACGTACAGTATGAGACAATATATTTTATTTGGTTCCATTACCTGAACCATTAAAACCAACACCTTGTGTACCAGCCAAACCAAAGACACTTAAACCAAAGACACCAAAACCACGTATTAAACCGAGAATACCTATTGCAAAGAAAGTAAAAGGAAATGTAAAAAAGCTCATTGATGAAATCTCACCTTATTACAGTCCAGAGAAGATAGAAAAATTTAAGAAAGAATTAAAATTCATTACTAGAGTTATGGCTGAGAAAATAAGAAGAGCTCTCAAAAATAATGTGGAAAGTTATCGATTTGATATCATTAGTAATGACCCCTCACTTCAATTGATGGAAATTCGGGTGATCACTAGTGATAATTTAGAAAGATTACTCAGAGAAAAGAAAGGTCTCAAATTTAATCTGACTCTACAAGTGAGAATGAAAAAAGAATAGATAATGATGAAGGTACAGGAACACTTTATCTTGAACCCTATTTTAGTTCTAAAGCAAAAACAATTACTAATAGAGACCAAATCTATCATTCTATCATGACCGCTGAGGAAGAGATTTTAAACAGAATAGCTGATTGGCTTTCTGAAGGTTCGCAATGGGAAATAGATGAAATCACTAAAGATTATCTTAATATTGTCTCTTACAAACCATTGAGAGGCAATTCATATATTGAACTTCCTAAAGAATTAAAAAACTCAAAGAAAGGTCTTATCAATCACAAAAATGCAGATAACAAATGTTTTCTCTGGTGTCATGTCCGACATCTAAATCCTGAAAAAGTACATCCCGAAAGAGTAAAAATCAGTGATAAAAAATTCGCTTCAAAATTAGACTATTCTGGAGTCTCTTTTCCAGTTCAAATTAAAGACATAGCTAAGATAGAAAAGCAAAATTCCATCAATATTAATATTTTTGGCTATGAAAATAGTAGATTATACCCTATCCGAATCTCAAATGAAAAATATGACCATCATATGGAATTATTATATATCACAGAAGGAGAAAAATCTCATTATGTCTACATTCAAAATTTTAATCGCTTAATGTTTAATTTTTCTAATCATAAGGATAACAAACATTTCTGCATGCGTTGTCTACATTGTTTCATTTCTAAAAATCTCTTAGAAAGACATCAGCCAGATTGTTTTGCCATAAATGGAACTCAAGTGATTGATCTGCCAGCACCAGGAGTAAAATCTATTTCAAAAACCGCTATAAAATGCAACCAGTCCCTTTTGTCATTTACGCTGATTTTAAAGCCTTGACAGAAAAGATAGAATCTTGTCGACCATCAGAGGAGAAATCATATACTTCTTGACATCAGAGTCATCTCCCTTGCAGTTACGGTTATAAAGTAGTTTGCCATGCTGATCAGAGCTATTCTAAACCAGTAGAAATTTATCGTGGTGACGGCAAAAACGATGCGGTTGAAAATTTTATCCAAAAGATTTTTAGAGAAGTTCAATTCTGTCAAGAAGTGATGAAAAAACATTTCAACAAGCCATTGATTATGACCGAAGAAAACGAGAGAGATTTTCAAAACAGTACTAGATGCTATATTTGTGGAAAACAACGTTACGACAAAGATGGCAAAGATAGAGACCAATTTGTCATACATAAAGGTAAAAAGTTTAAAATTAAAAATCACCCAGTCAGAGATCATTGTATATTACAGGTAAATATTGAGGGTCTGCTCATAATAGTTGCAACTTACAATTACGATTAGACCCAGAAAAATTAAAGATACCTGTTCTCTTTTATAACCTCAAAGGCTATGATAGCCATTTTATTATGCAAAAAATTGGTAAAATGATTGAAGAAAAAAAGGTATCTAAAACCACTTATCACCAAAATAAATGGGGTGAAATAGAAAAAAGAGAAAAAAAGATAGATATTAGTGTTATTGCTAATAATTTTGAGAAATACATCTCTTTTAGAATTGCAAAGCACCTCCAAGAGTTTAGACAAATTATCTAGTAATCTTCCAAAAGATAAGTTCTTCTACACTGATAGAGGGGCTGATGGAGGAGGCTCTGACGGAGATTTAGTATTATTAAAAAAGAAAGGTGTCTACCCTTACGATTACATGGACTCTTTCCAGAGATTTGAAGAAAGGAAATTACCCCCTCGTAAAGACTTTTACAGTAATTTAAATAACACAGATATTAGTGAAGTTGAGTATAGACATGCACAAGAAGTTTGGGACGCTTTTCAAATTGAAAATCTGGGCCAATATCATGACTTATATTTAAAAACTGATACTCTACTCTTAGCTGATGTTTTTGAAAACTTTCGAGAAACTTGTCTCAGTCATTATGGACTAGATCCTTGTCATTACATGACATCACCAGGCCTCGCTTGGGATGCTATGCTAAAAATGACAGAAATCAATTTAGAGTTAATCTCCGATATAGATATGCAGCTCTTTATTGAAAAAGGTTAACGTGGTGGAATCTCTTTTATTGTATATATAGCGAGAATTTTAGGCAATAAACCTTGGAAATTGAATTCTATATGTACTTTATTTTCACATGTGAAAAGAGCGATACGTCCAATCAGCTTTGCGTACAGCATTCTTCACGTGTGAAAATATAACCAATCACCGTTCAGGATAGAATCACTTAGCCAATCAGAGTTAAGCACTCAAATGGCTTCCAAGAAGCGCGGGTTTGACATCAGTCCTAACTTGAAGTTTGTGTTTCGAGAAAATGGCTTCAACTTCCCGTTTCGGAAAAACAACAATGGAATATATCCAACTTCTTGAGCGCTAGAACTTCACTTTGAGAATCAGTGGTCATTCAAGAAACTGAGGAAGCAAATTTAACATCATTCAGGAGGAACATTCAAATTTAAACAGTGTAAGTCAACATGTACAGAGTCCGAATTTGTCTTTGCACAGCGCGAAGCGTCGCCAAGACATGATTGAATCTGACAATAATTAGCGACAAGCGGAAAGATTTCACACTATGTATAATTACATGTACGAGTTCTCCCGTATTGTGTTTAAGCTTGTGTTGGCTCCTTGTTCGCCTGTCGCTGGACAAGAGAGCGGATTTGTTTTTCATTACGCTCGTCCATTAATTACGCTCGGTCATTAAGCTTACGAAAGGTCATTAAGCTCGTTAAGCTTACGTTCTGCCTGTAATTTTATGGTGTCGGAAAAACTCAAACTGATTTAAGAGGTATGTTAAATTCTCGCTATATATACAATAAACAAATTACAACATAGAAAGTGCTTTGTACGGATTTTTATTCACTCGTTGCAAAACTTTGGAAAACTCACTCGTTCGCTGCACTCACTCGTTCGTTTTCCAAAGTTTTGCAACTCGTGAATAGAAATCCGTACGTCACACTTTCTATGACGTAATCTATATATATTGCACATCGATATGGTAAAGCTAACAACAAGTACATGAGTAGTTTTAACCCAGAAAAAGAAGACTCTTATCTAATGTATTTAGATGCTAATAATCTTTATGGCTGGGCAATGTCTCAACTTTTACCAACACGTGATTTCCAATGGTTAGATCCAGAAAGTATTAATTTAGACAATTACACTGAAGAATCAGAAAAAGGGCTCATTCTAGAAGTTGACTTAGAATATCCTGAAGAGTTACATCACCTTCATAATGACTACCCCTGTGCACCAGAAAAAATAGTAGTCACTGACCATTTGCTTTCTGATTATTCTACTCAGGCTAAAAAACAGCATAAAGTCTCTAGTGGTAGAGTAGGAAAATTAGTAACAACACTAAGAGATAAAGAGAAATATGTCTTACATTATCGAAACTTAAAATTATATTTAGATCTTGGTCTCAAATTGAAGAAAATACATCGAGCTTTAGAATTCACTCAGAGTAAATGGTTAAAAGAGTACATTGATTTCAATACTGAGATGAGAAAAAACGCTAAAAACGATTTCGAAAAAGATTTCTTTAAACTAATGAACAACAGTGTCTTCGGTAAAACAATGGAAAATCTCCGAAAGAGAACAAATATTGAATTAGTGACAAATTACACTAGGCTTCAAAAGTTAACTGCCAAACCCACCTACGTATCTTCTAAAATATTTAATGAAAATCTAGTTGGAGTTCATACTAAAAAAAAAGTTTATTGTTAGATAAACCCTCTTATGTTGGTATGTCTATTTTAGACCTAACTAAAACTTTAATGTATGATTTTCATTACAATTATATCAGAAAAAAATACACTGATTGCCAGTTACTTTTTACTGATACTGATTCACTTTTTTATCATATTAAAACAGAAGGGGATATTTACGAAGACTTTTGGGTAGATAAGAACCTATTTGACAATTCTGACTATCCTGAATCTTCTAAGTTCTTTTTTGGAGAAAACAAAAAAGTAACCAGTAAGTTTAAAGATGAAGCGGCTGGTAAACCAATCTTAGAATTTGTGGGTTTAAAAAGTAAAATGTATACTTTTAAGACCGAAGATTTTAATAAGAAAAAAGCAAAAGGAGTTAAGAAAAATGTGGTTAAAAAAGAGATTAAACATAGCGATTACTTAAATATTCTTTTAAATAACCAAACAATGCATCATCAAATGCGTAGTATTAGCGCTAGATCAGAATAACATCAATTTTCAAGTTATCATTTAAATAAAGTTTCATTAAATCCTTTTGATGATAAGAGATATATCCTAGATGATGGTATTACTAGTTATGCGTATGGAAATACGGCAATAAAAGAAAGAAAAAATTGAAGAATATAAGAAAATTATAGATGCCATTTAAAAAGATAGAAGATGAAGTCTTAGCATGTGTTTTTAATAAAATTGATAATCGAAAAATAAAAAGAATATGCCATGAAGAAAATTTAGAGAATATTAAAAGAGAAAAAGAGATAAAATCCAAAAATATACCAAAAGACAGAAGACTAGAAAGAATTCAGATTTCAGAAAGATTAAAAAAAAAGTTAGAAAATAGAAAAAAAGCTAATTAGTGTACGCATCTTTTAGTGTACACTAAATTTGACACTAAATTTTTTCACGCATTTTTAGTGTACGCTGAGTTTAACGCGTGGAATTAGTGTATGAAAAAATTTATAGACAGTACGCCGATTTAGCGTGTAGTCTGATTCCACACTAAATTTTTCACGCTTAAATTCATCGTTAGTGTACACTAATTCTACACTTAAATGCGTAATTAGTGTGCACATTTTAGCTTCTGTCCTCGTGACCCCAATTTCCATTACTACTCCGACCTCTGCCTAAAAGGAGCTTTACGACAACTTTCTGACACCTCTTTTTATGCCTAAGTCGATAAAAATATCACCTCTGCTAACCAACGGATTGTCAAGAGAACTGTTAACGACCCTATAGTCAAACAAGAATTGCCGGCAACTGCAACCAATCTCATCTCACCACTCCTAGAACTTCGTGTATTTGCTTTTTACCTAAAATTCACAAACCTAACAACCCAGGTCGACCTATTGTTTCTGCATATAGTTGCCCTACCGAACTCATTTTCAGCTAATTTAGACAAAAATATGGCAACTATTGTCAGATCTTTACCGTCATACGTTAAAGACAGTCAACACGCGCTTCGGATTTCAAATTTTTCGCGATTTCAATTTCCTGAGTGAAGACAACCTTACTTTCACTATGGATATTACATCTCTTTACACCACCATCCCAAATGGCGAAGGCCTTCTAGCCCTCAAACATTTTTTTTTGACTTACATACTGTTAAGGAAGCAAGCTCGGAAACACTACTCCACCTGGCTGAACTAGTGTTAGCACTCAACTGTTTTTCTTTCGCAAAAAAAATATTTTCAACAAATCAATGGCGTAGCCATGGGTACTGAAATGGGACCTAGCTACGCTAATCTTTTCGTAGGCTACATTGAACACCTATTTTCAATTAACACAACGGCTCCAAACCTGAACTCTACCGTCGCTACATTGACAACTGTATCGGCGCTACCTCTTCAACCAGAGAGGACCTCAATCACTTTTTAACTGCTGTCATTTCGTTTCACCCTGCTCTTAAATATACCTGGGAAATTTCCGATACTTCTTTAGCATTTTTGGATATCAAAGTTTCTCTCGAAGGGGACGGTTTATGCACTAGTGTGTACTACAAACCCACAGATTCTGATGGTTGTTTGTTGTTTTCATCTTCACATCCATCACATGTCAAGAATTCCATTCCTTATTCTTCTGCTGTGTTCACATTTGGTGCCCGAGCACTAGTGCCCGGGCACGGGCACAAAATGGTGCTGTGTTCAGACACTGGGTACCCCAAATTTTGATGCCCAGTTCAGTGCCCGAGTACAAGGTCGAGGGCACGGGCACCGTGCCCGAATTCTGGCGTGGGTACTTGAAAAAGAGGTGTGTTCACATTAGTGCCCATCAAAAATCGTTCTCGGGCACTGTGCTCGGTCACCAAGTGTGAATGCAGCCTTAGACTTCGTAGTCTTTGAACTGACGACTCTGATTTTTCATTAAAATCAGAGGAAATGTGCAATTTCTTCAACAAACGTGGCTGTCCTGCCTCTCTTGTTCAAGCGGGCCATCATCGCACCCAACAAATTGATCGACAGTCAGCACTACAAACGTCACAAAGAGAGAACAACGAGAGAATCCCATTCACTCTGACATTTCACCCTCACAACTGTTGGTTTTGAAACGTGTCGCTATTCCTTTAATATCATGACCAAGTTAGTTGTTATGCCAAGAAATTAGTGTAGTGGTAATCTTTGTGGTTGCCAAACTCTATCTGTGGCTACGCTACTTTTATCTAGCACGTTATCTTTGGTACAAAAGTAAGCTATCTATTGAAAAAGTTCAGTTCAAGTGTAGACGCTACGGTGATAGCAACTGTCCGCCTAGCTCTTCAACCAATATCTATTTACGCTAGTTCTCGTCGTCAAGTCAAGTTTGGTGTGTGTGCTTACCAAAGTGAGTACCATGTCTATTTCTTTGTCAAGTTTTGTTTTATCTTCTATTAATTTCTGTTACCGAGTTGATCGCATGCTCGGAACAGTGTCTGTCGACATGTGCAATTTTTACCTTGTTGTTCAGCTATATTTATTCTATATCACTCGTTTTCGATTTGTTTCCTACATTATTCAACTATTCCAAGGTTGAGCGTGTCTTGACACTGATAGTTTTATCGCCTTTGCTCTTTTTTGTGCTACTAGTGGTATAAGTAGATTTATCGCTTTATTGTTTACGTTATCTCGTATTATTGTTTGTTATTTGCCTAAAGTATTATTCGCGCGCTTTGACTGCTGTTGATTTAGGCTCCTATTTTCGTTCTCGTATTTCAGTTCGAACCGACTTTTCCTCGCAACTTTTCCTTGCGACTTCTCGACTACCTCCACTCTTCAACTGAGTTTTGGAACATTGTACAAGGATACTTATCTCTACAATAAACTCTGTTCACGTTAACGTCATCAATTCTTGTCGAGTTCCTCTTTACACAACACACCGCTCTACTTATGTGATTTACTTGGATTTTGGTTTGGTGTTCTGTCCTCGTGAATTACA
>Ga0126343_10000184_pt1 | contig 20507 bp, 8 predicted proteins | sample Cyp2metagenome_FD_92531 | JGI IMG/M metagenome (GOLD analysis project Ga0126343, IMG submission 92531) | Coral microbial communities from Lord Howe Island, Old Settlement Bay, Australia - Cyphastrea 2 metagenome | ecosystem: Host-associated > Invertebrates > Cnidaria > Coral ...
CAATCCTATTGGTCAGCTTACCAACAGAAAAAATCGATAAAGATTTTACGCAGTCCTATTGGCTGGCTGTGCAATTTGTTCGTCCAGAAAACAAACCCAACCGAATTTTAACCGTGGTATGCCACGGAATAAAGAATTTCAGTTCAAAACGTTTTGCCAGCCTGTGAAAAGCAGTTGCTTTCTTGCTGAAAACATAAATGAAACCCTCAAATAGTATACATTTGTATCTCCTTAAAAATTTTATAGCTGAGAAAATTAATTATTTCAAAGTTAATCTTGACCCTGAATCACTAATTCATGAATGAAGCCTAAAAAGGTCACACAAATTATGAAGGCACAGGATCATGAGTAATTCACTATGCTGTATTCATTTTACTAAAAACGTGACTGTTTTTTCATAGGATAACGCAAGGGCCTTTTGATCCAGAAGTAATACATTCAGAACATTCAATAGAGGATCCAGACATAAAGGTTGCATATTAAAACACTATCTATTTAATTTACAGTTGCTTAAGTTTCAGTTTAGGAATTTTCAAGGAACCCAGGTGCTCTAAAATGTGTCTTTTTAAGATGGCGAAGTTACTTTTTTTGCCACTGTATGAAATTATTGAGTGCCAGTGAACTACAGAATGTCCCTGGTCAATTTTTCTTTAGAAATGTTCGCTATTTATTCTCTGCATGCTTGTCACATAAATTACGGTTAATTCTTGATTAAATCTTTTTCTCATGTTTCTTGTCATGTACTTCCCAGGCCATCCTAGCAACATCAGCAAGTAGGAAAACTCAAAAAAAGAAGAAAAAGAAGGTGAATGAATTATAAATTGTCTTTGCGTCCTTGATTATACTTTAGTCCCAGGATTCAACTAAGTGTTGCATTTAAACTGCATGCAGGTACCAATTATTATTCTCAATTTAGGGGGAGTAGAAACTCTCCTACAGCTGTAATTGCTTCATGCTACAGAAACTGGCCGGGATAAGCTCTGGCCTAATGGGCCAGTTGACTTGTATCCAGAATTTACAATAAATTTATAGTTATCTACTTAACAGGAAACCATTTTATTTTTTTGCACAGGCATCTAATAAAGCAAGCGATGCTGTGTCAGCAGAGACTAAGAATGGCGAAGATGTGGATGAATAAACTTTGGCCGACCCTGCTTGTTGTTCTTGTACTGCTGTGTTATATTTTCCTCTCACAGTCTCTAGTCTCTCACCCTGTGGAACAAGATGTGATCGCCATTGTCAGCGTCAGATCTATGTCAAGCACAGTCTGTTCTCACTGTCAAGATTATACTGTTGTTTTACCATAGTCGTGCTAGTGGCTGATTGAATATGTACCAGGAAAAAGTCAGGTCAAATAAAAATTGTCCCTTGGTGATGAAAAACATCACTATTGTGTTTCTTCTGTTGTAATTCGCAGTAAAAGTTATTTCTTTCTAAAGGTTGTTAAAAATTAGAAATAAGAGTGGGCCATGGGCCAAGCACGGTTCACGTTCTACCCAGGTTTAATTTTTTTTCTGTCGGTGACCAGACGCAGACCTCAGCTTGACCAAATTTCTAACCACGCAGCGTATGATGGTTATTCGCCAAATGCTGTTTAAACACTACTGTTAGTAGTACTGAAAATTTTATAAATATTCTACCCTTAATCTAGTAAAGAAAATATTGCCTTTTATTGTTATTGAAGTGCTTGACTTTAAAGCAAGTATTGAATACACAGAGAGCAATTACACCATTCATGGAATGAATTGACGTTGCAACTTTTTCCTGGACGGCACGTTGATTGAGATCATGCTTGTTTTAAACTTCAATTTTGCCAGGAGCGATACACATTGATCAAACTGTAACTTCCCGAGTATTTGCTTATTTTTAGACAAGACAAGCGAATTTTCATGCTGTTTTATTAAAGCGAGTTCAGAGATCAGAAGGAAAATTTAATATTTGCCAGCCAAGAAAAGAATGCGTAAGAGCGTGCAAAGATTACATCATGGGTAGGGAAACAACCACCATACTTAAGATCAACCTCATTTCCAGGGTCTCTCCTCTCTTCCTCCCTTGGTCCCCACATGGGGAGGAATGCATGACTAGCCTAAGAATGTCTGCGTGGGAGGCCAGGGCTGGTTTTAGCTTGAGAGGAGGTAGAAGAAAGTAGGATTACTCTTGGTCCCCGCTTCCTTCGGGGACTAAAGCAGCACCCGTTCTGCTGGGCAGGGGGCAGTGGGAACCTTTGGAATTTGGTAGGCTAAGGGGCCAACAGGAAACACACCTACAGCTTGAAGGATTTTGTTCCCGTGCCAACTCACTCTTTTCCAGTCCCACCCACTTGATTTCAATGTTAGTGATTTCAGCCTGCGAAACAATTATTAAGCTATCATATTTAGATAATTATGCTTGCTGGATCAAGCATAATTATGAAGCACCATTGTCAGCATGTGTTAGGTGGTTGCGATTCTGATAGACAATTGCTTAAGTCATATGAGAGCAACAGCAAAGGACCAAGTATTGTCCCCTGGTGGATCCCACAAGTTAAAGTGCAGCTTTTAGGACACCATTGACAGCACATTTTTCATACAGTTGTCTAAATAAGAAGAAAGCAATTCATAAACATTTCCTTTGTCTCCATATAATTGAGATGGTTTGGATGATAATAATATTATGCAGTAACTGACTCAGACAAATGTTTTTTTAGATCTAAAACAATAGCCTCAATCTATGTTAAAGGCCCGATATTATCTGTGGCTTTGAGCAAAACGGTCACAGTTGAGTTGAAGGAACGAAAACTAGACTGATATTGTGACAAAATAATTATTACGTTTCGATAAGTAGGAAGAAAGCTGATTATAAACTACCATAAATCTTTGAATTAGTGCCCACCCCCTTGAATAAATACCCCTCCCCTCCCCCTATTTTGGGGATGAGTAATGAAACAACAAAGGATGTATAGTTTTCATCATGTAGTCTTGGGGTCATTTCTTTAGGCAAACCCAAGATTGGATTCTTAAATAATACTAAGTGCCCTATTCGAATACTGGTAAGTGCTCCGCATTGGCAACCTATTCATAAATTTGAGCAAGTCCACCTATCTAGGAATGATAGCTCCCAAAGCCATGATGACAACTGGGTACTTCTCACCCCTACACAAGTTGTATGTGGTAACTAAAACAGATATGACGGAATACGGAATACACTTTTTTATTGTCACTGTCAGTTATGTTGAAAAGCTTATAACACTCCCTTTCGTTTGACACTTGGACTGCAGCTTTACAAAAATATCTGAAGTACGTGTGGTATAAAAATATACTACAAACTAAGATAATGGTAACATTGAATAATTATTATGCCTCTGAATTGAGATTGACAATAATTACCTTGATATTGAAACTATAAGAACAAGAAACCCACTTATGTTTGATATGAAAACTAATCTTTACTGCACCCTTACTCTGCTAAATTGTTGCCTCTTTTATTTTACAAGAATACAATTTTTTAACATTTTACTTTGAAAACAGGTAACTTGCACTTGACTATTTAGTGTTTATAGTAACAGTAAATTACTTGTGTAATCTGAAGGCAAAACAAATCCTTAGATTAAATGTACTACCCAGCACTAAATAAGCAATTATGTAGCATCAATAATCATCAAGCGAATCAACAGAGGCATAGCATAATTATCAATCACCGAAACCTAACTGCAATTCTTTCTACTGGTAGCAATGAATGTTTGCTAAAAAACTTTTCCCCAAACGTTTCATTTTGAAACCAAAATTGTTGATTTTATATCAGAAACTTAACTCTCACTCCAGTCACTGGAATTGTTATAATTTTAACGATCCCCAACTTCAAATTAATTTCCCATAGAGAGTCCCATTAATATTATAGTAGAAAATGACAATGAAATCCTTTGACATGGTATACCATTGATCACATCGTACAAAGGACTAATCCTAGTTTAACATGATGTACAAGGCTTTGCTGAACTGGTTGTTCACATCATGCCCTTCTTTCCCTGCAAGGAACCTGCTTGCAAGCTAACAGCATTCAAAATATTCAACTTACCTATGTCCACATAGATGTAAATTTGGAAATTTGCCAATAAGAAATACACCCCGTACATTATTCAATATTTTTATGTTCTAATTGCTGAATAGAAAAGTTAATATATAAGACAGTTGCAATTGATTTATTGCCCACAAATGTTACATTTCCACAGTCGTCCAGACTGTATTTTGGTAGTTTTGCAGATGTAAACGAAGAGTCCAATGATTATTGTACTTATGGTATACCATGCAAAAGCAGCACATATCTTCCTATACCTACACAGATAAGTTACACAAGAGCACAAACACCACCACAAAACCACCCAGGAAAAAGGATGCACCCATTTCTAGCCCTGCAATTGGCTGTATTCTCCACAGCATGGAATTATATCACATCAAAACTACAGAAATCATAGTTAGTGACTTCCTTTGCTTTGACTTCCTGAAAATAGCAACAAGTCCAATAAAAATACAAAAATCCCAAGACATTTTGCCATTACGATTCCTTGAAAGTGACAAAATACACATTTGAATCTCGTTTTGGTTTCAATTGGTACAAAACTCCACGAATACTGAAATCTAAGTTTAAAAAATTATATAGACTATAAACAAGGTTTGAACAACATTCACTGCACAAAATTTGTTTCACATCAAAATTTCAATCCTATATTACATTTGTCATACTTAGTGCAAACAAGATAAACATTAGTTTTCTATTTAGAAAAGTTGTCTCCCTTAAAAATTATGCCATTTCTGCCATCAGGTTTATAATCGACATGGGAACCAAGAGTTCATAGTTTTGTATAATAAATGAGACTTTACTATTTCTTTCTACAGAACCAGGTCTATGTACACTTTGCGTAAAAACATAATTAATCAATGTAATGATCGAGACTAAAAATAATATTTCAAACAAAAAGTTCTAAAAACGGTTATAAGGGTTTTTACAACAGTGCAATAGGCATGGCCTATGGCACTGTCCTATAATATGCCATGATTTAGCCTTACCATATATTTGAACTGCAGACGATGATATGAAGATATGATTGATCATTGCTCTTAAACAGTTCTGAAATTAAACCCTAAAAAAAAATTCAGGAGTGAACAGGATTTGAACCCATGACCTCCACAATACTGGTGCAGTGCTCTAACAACTGAGCTATAAAGCCAGCTTAGGGCTGATCACATTTTGAGTTCATAATATACCCATAGATGATCATCTAAGTGGGTATGAACTTACTAAGTGATCAGCTCCCAGTTGGTTTGATAGCTCAGTAACCTCTTGGTAGAGCACTGCACTGGTATCGCAAAGGTCATGGGTTCGAATCCCTTCAAGTATGAATTTGCTTAAGTTGTGTGCATAACTGCGATGATCAATGATATCTTCATAGGTTACCAACAACTCAACATCAGAATCGCTATTCACAGTTATCCCCTTCTTCTACACAACCTGGCTACAGCCTAGTTCGGTAAGGCACACCTGATCATCTATGAATTTGATTCACAAAAAATGAATAATAACATTCTACAGAGAAAAAAATTTCTTTATAACAAGAAAAGAAACTTATTTGAAAAATCCTTACTTCTCTTATGAAGAAGGCAAAATCAACTGTGAAAATGTGAACAAAGCAATTTGTTTTGTGGAGATGTTGTTTGTGCATTGGTTGTAGTTAGCTCAGTAAGTGGATCATGTTAAAACTGTAACAGTTGTACACGCCACACAGGAGACCCAAGTCTGACCTCATGATGAGCACAACTACAATCCTGTACCAATAAAAATTATCAATAACAGTGCTAACTAACAATACTCTCAGTTTGTCTAGTGTTGCAATATAAAAAAGAAAAATGAAATGAATTTAAGCCTTTACTTTAAAAACCTTAAAATTAATTACACTGTCATTCAGCTATGGATTTCCAGTGAATCGCATCTGCTTTTCAGGATGTTCATGTTAGCGCTTCTCAAAAATGCACAGACATCATCAACTTCATTCAGTGCTTCCAGGAAAGGAATCAAGTCTAAAAGTTCCATGTCAGAATAGTCATCAAACCACGATGCAACTGGAACCTGACAACAAACACAGTGTTCATTAGGAATTATTAATGATGGTAAATATACATCACATTGTCCGATTAGCTGATAATGGCCTGTACATAACAAAATAATTGTTTCATTTTCAATAATTTCTTAACTGACCCAGCTTGAATGTCTGATCTCTTTCTTAAATTGTTTGACAGCTGTAATTTCTCCAACAGTTGAATACAACCAGTGACTACCAGAAGTGGTAAATATAATATCTTCAAACCACTTTCTTTAAGAGACATGTAAACTTATAATTGTAAAATTTCAGTGACAGGGAAGCTTCTGATGTTTTGACATCTATCCACTCTTCTTTACCTGCCTGCCTGACTTTAAATACTCAAGAGAGAGGGCCTTGGAAAATCAATCATGTTGTTATAATCCAGTATTGCTTGGAATGGTTTTATTTCAGTGTCAAAAATAATCACGAAATTACTTAGGTTTTGGTTTTGGTGCTACATATACTAGGTTTTGAGCATGGCTGGGTAGTCTTATTGGAACTAGATTATTTGGTTTTTTGACACTCCACAGTTATCAAAAACCACTCCGAGTGTCAATGGGTTATCTGCCAGTGAATACTGTAGCCTCATTCATTTCTTTAACATCTTAGGTGTGAGAAAGCAAAACAGCACAAAATTAATATAACTAAATGGCCTAAAAAAGCAAATTTGCTCCACAAAGTAACTTGACAGCAGAAAGATGTCATCACTTACTGCATTCTCAGGATGAAAACTATATGACGCAGGTGAATTATCCACAATAAGAACATGCTTTAAATCTCTCCCTAGTTTACTTAGATCCTGAAAAACATAAGCCAAGTGATAATGAATCAATATCCTCATCTTGTGGAAGATGCTGACACCTGAAGGTAAATGCGAGGGACTGGATCAAGTGGTCGCAGACCAATGATCAAGCCCTGGCTGGGCTTGAGGTGTGGTAGTGTTAGGCAAGACAGTTGCCTTGCACAGTTCCTCTGTTAAATATGTTCCAGTGAATTAAACCCTGGGGTAACACTGCAATTGACAAGAATCACATTTACCAGGAGTAGGAAAGCCCTTGGTCTTTTCATGCTGCAGAAACTGGAGATAAGCATCAACCTAATGGGCCACAAGGCCACGAACACAGAGAATAACTTCCTTATTTAATTACCTTGACATAATTTCCCCTATGAAACACACAAGACTCTCTGAAGAGTCTAGCACGGAATGATCCATACTTGTCCAGCAAGTCGGCAACTGGGTCTGCATACTAAATACACACAGCTGTATTAATTTTGCTCTACAGAGACATAGCATGGATAACTTGAAAATGACAAGAGAAAACATTAAACATTTTAAAACACGACAAAGGCCTAAGGGTTCTTTAGAAAAGCAGGGAAAACTTGCTGCCATTATATTTATGTACATGTACACCCTCACTAGATCCTCAGCTTTAATTTGAAGATGAACTACTACACTTCTAACAGCGATTAGATTTTAAAAGATCTCAACCTTAAAATTAAGCAAGGCTAAAGGGAACTTGAACCCTTTGGACAAGCAGCTCACAGATTTTGCTTGCCCTGGGTAGGTAACTGTTAGTTTTATTATTTTTTTTAGTCAACAGATGACATGTCTAGGCCACTGCCCATCATGTATGCAAGCCAGGCATGACTGGACAACACTTTCTTCACACCCTTCTTTGGTCTTACAATTTTCTTAATTTACTTTTTAATCAGCTTAAGGTGGCTCCCTACAGTATTAACCGTACATTGTATCTTCACCTGAGGAAGGATGAAGAACCAAAAATGATCTATTTGTTTCACCTTTGGGTTTAAGCCCCTGAAATTTTCAGTGAATATTGGCAACACACCTGGGGTTTCTTTTTCGTTCATATGAGTGTATTGCAGACTGTTGCCATGGCAACAACCAGTCCTAAAGATAACCATTTTTTTGCTATTTTCCACCGGTTTGCTTCCTTTTTTAGAGTTAGCATCAGTAAAATATCTTGAAACTCAGCACTCTTGTGAAAATGATTTCAGACAACACTTTAATTCGAAAAAATGAAAAATTTATCTTAAGGATTCTTAAAAATCTTACAATTTTCTATTTTTGATTAAAAAAAGAAATCCTTAGATAACATTTTGTCAAAACATGATACAGTCGTGAAGTAGGCATCTATATCATGAAGTATACAAACTTTTACAAAATTTCACCGAAGGAAACGCAAGAAAAGTGAGCCTGTGTTTCTTCGTTTACTAGTTTGTGACATCATAAAATTTCGAGCCGACCATGCGCGCATGTGTATCAATGACCCACTGGCATCATTTGCGCGTGCAAGTGGGAGAAGAATTGTGAGTAGTTCATGTTCTTCCTATAGCTAAAGCTGACATATCCTTAGGGAGGACTGTAAATATGTGTGGTAATGTATTTGTTTTGCCCCATGCGATGATTGTGACGATCGGCCAAATCAGTTTCTTGGGTTGAAACTCCTACACACCTCGTACTCTTCTCCTTTAAATCAGTTACAGAATGGTAGGACTTGTATTCGGTCGAAAATATTTTAAAACCACAGGAGATTTACACAACTTTTGTGATAAATAAATTCTTAAAATGTGGACGCCATGTTTGTTGGCAATTTACTGCGTGATCTCGCGCGCAACTTTCAGGTAGTGTTTAGAGAGCTCACACCATTGCGTGTATTACGAAATCAGTTCACGCGCTGTAAAAAACTATAGGGAGCCACCTTAAGAGGTTCCATTCACAGTACATTTAGAAACATCTTCATTTTAATATTGAATGCAAGGAAAAACACTTCTGAAGTCTCACCTTTGCTAAGCTAGCTGTGAAAAGAACACATTCAAACAACTCTCCCATCCTCCGAAGAAACTCGTCAACATGAGGTCGTTTCAACACATACACCTGGAAAATAAAGAAAATTACATTCAAACGTGACAAAATTAAACAATGTTAGAACAATGATGTTGTAACCAAGAATATCATACGCTTGTGTGCATATTTTTTTCCTTTTTTACCTGGTGGATAGTACCGTCGATTTCCACAGGAACAATAAAGTCTGCATTATGAACAGGCTGAAATGTAACAAAGCAAACAAACATGAAACAAATGTTTGCTAATAACATTTTTGTCATCAGCAATGATCAGTCCTGTTCAACCGAGCTGCAACAAGGAAGTTAGACAACATAGTTATACACTAAATGTATACTTGTTACATTATGTGCATATATACATGTGCACTTTTAAGATACATTTGGTGTCTCAAAGACAAACAAAAGTCGTTTTGCATTAGGTGGAAGGTTCTTAGAACACCTAACCTGTACAATAATGTGAGTTAGAAGTACAACCTGTACTTTCAAGAAAAGGTTTTCATTATTTGTGGAAAACATGAGAAGCAAATTGGCAAGTTCTTGTTCCCACAGAAAGAGATTCACATAAAAGTTCCTTTGAATAACGTAACATGCATCTAGCAAAACTACGTGCACTAGCTACTGGCATCCACATACATTTGCATTGTCAGTTAACAGTCATTCGCTAATGCTGCCTGTAGTGACTGTTTAATTAATTGTGTGTGTGCATTTTTTCATTCTCAACTGCATTTTTTCTGTTTGGTTACGTACTATGTTACTTTTGGTTAGTTTTTTTGGTTTAATTCACTTGTGTATCCAGCTCTGAAGTTTGTGGATATTCTTACTGTTTGTTAACCAAACCTTGCAGTGCTTTGTGCCAGATATGTGATTCAGATAAGGTAAGAGATAAGGGATCTGTACACGATCTACATATACTCAGTGGAAATGATAAAGTTCGTGTTACAAAGGATTTGGAGTTTTGAAGTTCTATAGCGGCTGGCTATAGTTGCCAGATGTACAAAAAAGACCTGTAGCAATAATAAAGGCAACGAGTAACATCTGAAACCTGGATCTGAATCAACAAAATTACATTGAATGCGTGCATTTTCAATATTTAAAAAAAAAACACAATTTACAGAAAGAATGAAGCTAAACTGGAATTTCAGGAGTTGGGGAGAGCTGAAACCAAAAAAAAACCGTGTTGTTGGGAGAATATTATCAGAATACTTAATGTTTTATTACTGGATTAGTACACTTGCTGAAAAAATATTGATTCAGCTACACAAGAAAAAAAACAGTGCCAAAGACAACTGGTAGTGTCCAAAAGGGAAAAAAAATAACTCAAATAGAAAATGCTATACGTGTGCTTTAAAAGTCAGTCAGGAACCAATATCCAAGTCTAAAGAGATGTTGACCAATGCATTTCACAAAATAAGCAACTGTTCACTGCAAAATTTCAAGGACATGCAAATTATTTTTTGTTTACTTTACCAAAACAGCTGAGTACTTAGGAAGCAATAGTTTTGGCATGTTACACAAAAATTTCAATGAATTAAAATGCATTTTTTTTAATGAAGCAAACATTGGTAACATTATCTCCTCAACAAATTAATTTGGTAGATCATTCTTTAACTGGTTTAGAGAGAGGAAGCGTTGTTCTTTATTAAATTATCTAAAGATGTGTCATCAGCAGAATCGGAAGACAAGACCAATGATATCATTGGAAATCACAAGCAAAATCTCTAAGATTCTGGAAAACCTTTACATTCTTAACTGACCATCAGTTGTGATTTGATGTGTTCAATTTCCTGTAGTAGAAGTACTTTCTCACTTATACCGACTCTATCCAGCCTCTTTTATTTCCAGTGAAAAATGTCACAACTTAAACTAGCAAGTGAAATTTTAAAGACGGAAAAAATGGCTAAAGAATAAAATGGGTAAAAAAAGTTGTTGACCTTTCTACATTTATGAAAATATTATTCAGTAAACTTTAAGTCTTGCCAAGTGCCTGACACAGGTCATCCTAGTTGCCATCAATCCAGTCAAAATCATGAATAATAAACTCTACATTTGATACAAGTAGGTGGAAGTGTGAAACAAAGTATGAGCTCAAATACTATTACATGATTGTATGAATTCATTACTTCCCCATTAGCTGGAACGTGTGATCATTTTACATTACATGTATAAAAATTATTTTAATCCAGCTTCAGCTACACTAAAAAAATTTGAATTGTATTTGTTTTAATAACATACCTTAAAAGAACTGTGAACCAATGTCTCGTCCAGATCGATCACTATACATTTTTTGTGCATATCCTGATGTCTGACTGGAGGAAGGAGATGTTTACAGGGCTGCAAACAAACAGAAGTGAAACAATAATCAATCATTAACACTCACTTCAGTCAGGAAACAACAAAGTACAAAATCTCGCCACCTCCTTAACGTTAATGTTCTAAGTTGTATTGAAACTACTGCGAGATTCTGCACGTCTTTTAGATTGTCTGTGAGGCCATCGGCTGTTAAAAAGCATGAATTCAGTAAAACTGTAAATATTGTAGATGTCCTTGTTGATAATAAACAATCGTTGCCCCCAGAGCAAATTTGCTTTTTAAACAATGGGGTTGTTTAAAAGTTGACTAGTTACTAAGCAGTTATATCACTGCAGTCAATCTGAATTTGAGCATTGTTTAATTTTCAACTTCAAATCAAACTAGCCAGCATTGTTATTATTTTGTTTGAGTCAGAGTGTTAAAATAAAAAACGAAAATTCTCATAACAAAAATCAACTTGGTATGTGCAGTTCATAGCTTATTTTTAGAAATATAATTCATCACCATGCGGCCTTAACTTTCCATGAATTTTAAAGCATAATTCTACAGTATTTGATGAATACAAATCTGCCAAAATCCATAATTTATCAACTATAGAACTATTTTAATACCACCAATAACTATTTATTTTCAACAGATTCTCATCAAATATTGATGACTCTATAAAAAGTACTTAGCATGCAACTTAGCAAGGATTTTCCCTACGCTAAGTATCAATTAAAATAATCACGAATTTTTGTAGGTTATTTTGTCACCATTTGTCACAAAAAAGTTCAACTATTTCCTACAACAGGAAATAGAATTAGGATATTACTAACTTATCCTATCTCCTACAGCAAAAAGGTTCTAAGTACAAAGAGTATGTCTTGTATACATGTAGCAAAGATTGCACTTCATCTTTTTAATTTGTTTTCTTTTGGATTTCATGCTCTGAGAGTAAGCTGTCATGAACATCCACGCAGCGTATCTAGCCCTGAAGGATTGATATTAGTTTTGTCCCAGTGAAACCAAGAATACGGTAAATTCATCGTCGGAAATACAAGAACAATTAATTAGTATTTCCCTTTTGAAACATATTCAACTATAAACACGAAACAAGTGCGCCAAGCGGGAATGAAATCATCCGCGGGTTAAGTTAATTAGAGACAAGGAACCTGGAAAAGATGATCTTCCTCTAGTAGTATTCTACCACCAAGGTGGTTTTCTATTCTCCTGTCTCAGATTTTTACAAAATCATCTATGCCTATCCGAGTAACCGCTTTAAAATGATTCTAAACTGTAGCGCGAGTGTAGATTTAAGAAAGAAGAGCGAAGATCGCAGACGAAGCCCTTTAAATATCAATGTGCACGTTTCTTCCTCCGAAACAGACAAGCTGGAATGTCAACATCACGAAACCCTCGAGCATGTTCTTGATTTGGATATTAAATTTACACCAAAATGGCAAAGAATACGCTTTTCAGCAAAGACCATTAATATCGGTAACAAAGTAAAAGATCACGCCATAACTACTGCGCAGTGATTCGAGAATAACAATTATGCCCGCTCTACTACATTCCTCACAAAACGACCTTCGAGTTAGACGGCAACGGAAATGATATCGTATACGTAGAGGGATTGCTTAGAGTACTATCCCGCTCTCAAACGACAAGCGGAAAACTAAGATCGAACACCTGTAGAACATAACTTGGAAAAATCGTTTATGCTTATTTAAGTGCACAGGTACATAAGCTTACCTTCGAATCTTTTTCTTCGCTGCTGAGCGAGTTCTCATTGTGATTGTGGTTGTGATTGGTGTGGGTTACTGTTGTACACGGAGTACCGGCTGCAGTCGATTGCGCGCCAAAACAACAGAAAAACGAAGAAAAGATGTTCCGATTTTTGGTCTTTTTGGAGATCGAACCAGGTACTGCAATACAGAGCAGCAAAAGTTAGTAAACACGCTGCGAAGGATAATCTTAGGTTAACAAAATCTACGAACGTCATAACCAAACGGCTAACTTCAATTAAAATCAAATGTTAGATTGACGATTGCATTGACTCAATTAACCACAAAAAGACATGCTGAAGCAAACAGAAATTAACGAGTTTCAAAAGAGGTGGCTGGGGTCTCTTCTTTGCAGACGGAAATTCGCCGGGATTCCAAACAAAACTGAGCACGAAATTCGCGCCGTTCGAGCAACATGCACTGGAAGCAAGAGAGCTAGCTATGGAACCCTGAAAAGTACTTACGTTTAGTTTGCGCGTACGGGCTCACTTCCACTGATTCATCTTCCTTGTTAACTTGCGTTATAATGGACATGCTGTCCATTGATAACGCCTTTTAAACAGAGCCCAAACTTTGCCTGTGTAGGTCACAATGAGTGTTCATTTGTTTTCACGTCCAAATCCTAAATTTGCCTTTAGCTGGAAGAACAGTTACAAAATTATGGGCTGTCAGATACCAGGGGTTTGATTGACATAGAATGCATTACGCACTCTTTTGATTGGACCGCGTGACCCACTATTTAGCATATATAATTTGATCTCTTGCTCTGATGATCCCGTGGAATTCGAAACCAGCTGGCAGTTCAAGAACTTTATAAACAACAATAACAATCAAAACTTTCAGTACAAACTGAGTGTGTCTAGTGAATTCGAAAATAAATGAAAAGAAACTATATATATCTGGCAGTTTTACGCCCTGTGAATGTCGCGGTTGTGCGACAACTGTTCGCCGGTAACGACGATGCAAAGAGAAGGATTTGATGCTCTTTTTTTTAAAGAGGAAAAAACGGAGAGAGGTTTAAATCTCTCGTGTCAGATTTCTTGGAGAAAGGTAGCCAAAGCTCAAAAATCAACGAACTGTCTTGTTGGAAGAAAAATCCGTATTGATTGAAACAGGAACCTACTGTAGCTGCCGATCACAATGCTGCCGATAGAGGGAACAGTTAAAAGAAAGGTCCCACTGCATGTTATCAATGTTGAACTACCTAATTTTCAGTGGACAGGCTGTCCAATAATTGTCTCCAATCGACTACCGCGGCTAAGTTAAGCGTACAACAAGAGACAAGAGCGATGAAGTTGCCCGAGAGTATCGCAGACTCCGTCGGAATGTTCATCGTAGCTCAGTGTTAACTTTTATTTTTAGCAATGGGCGCGAACGGCTCAAGTATCGAGCGGCTGGAAACAAGACAAGTAAACACTACGAGGGGCTTGAGACTAGTCTTCTCGCACTTGAAGCGCGCATAGGACCGACATGGAGTAAAACGATTACATAGGCAATATTACACAGGATCTAGATCAATCTAGCGGAAACAAAAAGGGCCCGGGGAAGGCCTTTGGGCCTGGGAGGAGACCGGAGGACTGAAAGTTGGGAGGCTGTTGCAACATCAAAATCATTCTCTGTAGCCCATGGTGCATCGGTGCGGTTTTTAAACAACCAATGGTCATTAGGAAACGAGTTTTGAATTAATGGATCTAGAATCTCGCCTCTCCAGCATGTCCATGGGCACTTTTTTCACTCGCGCTAAAAAACCACCGACTAACAAGGACAAGCGACTCTGAGAATTTGATTGTATAAACATTCTTTCAAATTGAAATATTTATTTAAACTTTCCAATATTCACAATGTTTACAACCTTTTTAAATATTTAAAATATCCATTTACATTGTCGAAACAGAATTGTCCTTAAAATACAATTAATGTAAAAGCGAAAAAAATTAAGTTAAGAGGATGAAGCACCAAGTGTATAGTGACTATTTATATATCTAATAGTGAAATACATTATGATGAATGTAAGGTAAAGATATGAAGGACCATACGTAAGCAGCGGCAACTCAAAACACTAAACAATGATATGAAACGAGTCTGAACATTTGTCTCATGTTCAGTGTAATGAGAACAAGGATCTTAAGCCTAGACCTTGAACTTAGCCTGTTTTTAACTCAGTCTTCGAAATTAACGCACACAAACCGGCGTAACTAGAATTGCGGATCTGAGTGGCAAAAAATCTAAATCGAGTCTACACGATCTCCTGTTCTACCTTCACGAACGCGACCGTTGCGGAAGGCTCTGTAAACGAATTCTTAGATAGCTTTTCAAGAACTGGAATGGGAAAGTTGGCCTCGTTGAGAGAAAGAGCCTCTTTTGCCATTTTCTTTTTTAAATCCAGGGAGCTGTGATCCTTAAATACTAACAATCGAAGCTTAAGATTGGTGTGTACTTCGTTAATTAAAATTGCCGCGCAATAATGGCGAAATGATAAGGTAAGTCCTGCTGGCAAGCTTCAGTGATTTCCAGGAAAACTAGTGCATTTCATGCTTACCTTGTCCTGCAACGTACGCGGCAAGCAGTTTAGAAAATAATCAAAACTGAAAACTGAAACTTCTATGCTCGTCCCGCTACTTTCAGTGACTTTTGGGAGACCGAGAAGCGCAGACTTGCGGCGGTCCGGGAATATTTTTCCTTTAAGTTGTGTAGTTTTCGCAATAACTCTCCCAAAGAAATCCCTTACGACAAGTAAAAACAAGTCACAGACAAGGAAAAAAAATAGAACGAAAACTGTCTACTGATCAACTACAGCATTTATAATTGACTTTTTCTGTCTAAAATACGAACAGGACACTTAAAAAACCAAACAAAAACAAGATAGATAGAAGTCAGGGTTTTTGTCAGTTTATGTGGTAGCATAAAAAAATTGAAAGACCAAAGTTCTTCAAAGTGTTTATATTTGCACTGTACGCAGGTCTCCCGTTGAAAAAAAAGCCACCAAGAACATGCATGAAGTTACTTAAAAGTGTGCTCGTCCATGCTGGCTTGAAGACTTAGATCTGGAAGAGGCTTGTCAAAACCTTCTCGTCCTTTTAAGAAATAAGTTAGGATACTCCCCTTGCCCTGGAAGTTAAATAAACAGCTTTGTTAATAGGATGTTTGCAATACAACTGCAGTAATCAAGTAAACAAAAGAACACGAGGTCATAGAAGAACTCATCGAAAAGAGAGGAACAATTTCTTGAGTTTCCCACCTTCATTTCCACAAATCCTCGTTCTTCCAAGAAATACCCACCAAGCTGTTCAAGAACTTCTCTACATTCAGGGCTCACGTGAATGCAGAGAGCTGAAAGATTGAGAGCGGTTTGATTAACAGGGTTGCATGTATCACAGAGCAACAGCCGGAAAGAGCTTGTCCGTTGACAGCCAAAAAAGATACTTTTTTGCATAAAGCCAAGCTATCAGTGATTCCGAATTTAGAGCTAAAAAAACCGACCAAGAATAGTGAGCTAAATTGTGCGAGTCCACAGTGGCAGTGTTATTAGGTGACTGGTAAGAGTTTTCAAGTTGCCATTACTTCATTTTTGCTAGATGAACACCACCACTCCTATTTCAAACCTTGACAAAAACTGAAGTTTATCAAGGCTATCTTTTTTTCGTTCAATTATTGTGATAAGTATTTTTAATTGGTCCACTGAAGTGTCAAATGCAAAATGGTAATTCAGAAATTCAAACATCCGCTTACCCAAACCAGAGGATTCCATTCGATTAGCGTAGTTAACTGTGTCACCAAAAAGACAATACCGTGGCATTTTGAGACCTACAACCCCAGCAACAACAGAGCCTGAAATCATTAAGCATTTGGCAGTGTTAACTTTTTGTCCACTGAGAACTTGGATTTTCTAAAACTAACTAAAAGAAGTTGATATGGGTATTGACACACATGTGAACCAACCTGTGTGGATCCCAATTCTTAGTTGGAGCTGCTTTCCTGGAACATGCCTTATCTTAAAAGTTGTCATCGCTGACAGCAGATCAAGAGACATGTTACTGATCTCCCCAGCGTGTCTGATACCATTCCTGTTTGGCAATCCAGAGGCCACCATGTAGGCATCGCCGATTGTCTCCACCTTTATTTGAAATGAGAAAAAAATCTCATCAAGGAAGGGCATTGCTAGGGTTGTCTGGACAAAAAGTCTGAAATCCTACTACGATGAAAATTATACCTGTAATCAACCTAGAAAGTATAGTTTCATAGTCTAGAGCTTTGTTCCCTTGAAAATTCCAAATGTTCTCACTTCTTCTATTCTACGCTAAAAGTCACCAAACAAGTGGAAAATGTCAATAGAATTAACATTGTACAGTTGCTGTATATCAAGCCGCGCTGAAAACTGCAATAATAGCCATCAAAAGGCAGCATTTACGCACTTTTGCAGCTTCAAATAGCAAAAAATTCCTGATCACTTGATGCCACATGCCGTGCCAAGAAAAAGACGAAAAAAGTGCTAAAATGGCGAACTCCATGTCTACGTATATGTACTGCTATGGTGAAAAGTTTACTTGACACTTCACATTGCGGGAAGAAAGTTTTTCCAAATAAAACGATTTAACGTGAAATTCAAGCATTAAAATTTGAATCTTACCTTGTATACATCATGCATGTCAATGATCTCGTCAAAGCAAGTATACAAGTCGTTCAATAAATCGACAACCTATTAAGACAATACAAGACTAAAACAGCGAGTAATTATCTGATTGATAATATTGAAGGAATCCCAAACAAGCCTTAACTCTGGCCAGGATTAGCATTTTTCAAAAAAGAGAAAGGAATAGGAAAAGGAAAGAAAAGAAAAAGTAAAGAGAAGAAAAGAGAAGAAAAGGGAAGAGAAGAGACGAAAAGAAAAGAAAAGAAAGGAAAGAAAAGGGAAAGAAAAAAAGAGAGAAAGAATCAAAGAAAGCCTTTAGCTTCTATACAAACGTTGCTGGCTGTAGTTTTTCAATGTCATTTCAAAACTAATCAGAGAATTTTACAATTTAATGCGTCACGGTAAGCTACACACTGAAACACTGAGTGCTACCTGTAAAGGAGTACTTTCAGATGCGAGCTTGGTGAATCCAACTAGATCACTAAAGAATAATGACGCGGAGTCGAAAGTTTCAGCAGTGACTGGCTGTCCTCTCTTTAATTCCTCTGCTACAGATCTGTGATCGAACAGGAAAAAAGAGTAAATCAATAAATAGACAAAAAAGAAAGAAAAGAAAACTGACCTCGAACAGCTTGATTTAAAAGCTTCCAAGTATTTCCGCTAAAAAGTTTATTGAGAATTGTACCAGACAATCGAAATTGCAGTAGGCAAGTTTTTTTGCTTTAAAGTCGCACGGGGACTGGGTTGAGATATCGCCTTTCAAGATGGCGCCTTTCAGGTGTACAACGAAGTTTATACAGTCAAAATATCACGAAGAAAGGATGCCGTCGGTGATTTGGAGGAACCAAATTCAATCTGTTCAGCTTAATCGCCGACGCAAATGTGGTTCTTATAAGGTAAGATGTAGACTCTGTATTGCAAAATATGTATTAAAGTCGCTACTAGCTAATTCCGCTAATATTCTTCTGCTTAAACAACTGAAGAAAATACAGCGGTGGGCCTGGCTGGTCAGTTCCGTGGTCCTAAGTTAATCAACCAAGGGGAATATTCGCCCTTTACTATCACTGCACGGTACGCAATGTAATCTCGATACCTTGGTAGCATCCTGTACAATAGCTCATCAGTCTTTGCCTTTTCCGCGGCGAGCTCTGAGGTCCTCTCTGCAACAATGTCTTCCAAGTGATCGGTGTACTTCTCCATCATGGTGATCATAGTATCCATAATATTGAAGTCCCTAGTAGAATCGACAAAAAAATACAACTTACAACAAAAGCATTTCTGATGTTGTCAACTTGAAATAGGAAGTGCTCATGGAATTAATTTTACACAAACTGGGGTTTTAGTCAACTTACTTTCCTTTGTTCATCTGCTTGAGATATTTAATACAGTCTGAAAACTTGGGCCTTATAGTTGGGTCTTGATCCCAGCACTGTTTCATCATGTCAACATACAGAGCATGTCCCACAGTGTCTTTTGTAACACGAGGACGGAAAGGTGGAGTCTCTCCTTTTTGAACACGACCAATAACACCTGAAGAGAGCGTTTATTCATACTTTTAAGTAAAGACATTTAAAGGCACATTTTCAGTTTACAGAAGCCATAATGTACCTATTTTGAAAGCAAGTCATAAAGGATGATATATATAATTTTAAAATTCATAGAATTGTAAGCTAGTCTTCACTTATCACTAATGTTTGTAAGTTACAGTTCTAGTACTGGAAGTGATAACACAAACTCTATTATTTGATTATGATAGCTTGAGAGAGAATAGCAAAAAGCACTAAAATCAACACATACTTCTAGCTGACAAATCTTCAAACATGCCATATGGTAGACCACGGGTTACAATTTCAGAAAGTATAATTCCATAGCTGAAGACATCTCCAGCCTGGGATCGAGGAAATTGCTCATTAAAGATGTGTTCTGGTGCTGTCCAAAGGCTGTCTGCAAAGAAAGGAATCAATATCAATATATAGATTTAGCTAAGCATTAACGCTCCTTGATTGGGTTGTTCAGCTTTCTTCTGAGATTCAAGGCTAATTGTCTTAAAAAAATGCGTGGATACCCTAATTTTCTTTGTGGATTCCAATAGCCCTTGCAAAGATCTATGTTTTCCTCCAGTTCCTGATCTGGCACAAAAACCTTTGTATTTAGTAGGCGCCATCCTAAAGCAAAAACAGTACTGTCTCATAGAGCTTTCTAAATCATAAGCTACCATAATACTTGGCTTCTGTTCCTGCTTCCACATCAACCTCTTGTCCCTCTTTGAACAGAAACAGTCCATGATCAGTTACTTTGCTTGTCCAGCGGCTGTCAATGAGCACATTTGAAGATTTCAAGTTGCCATGAATCTGAACTGGACTATTCTGCAAGAACTGCATGCCCTGTTGGGAGGAAATTAAAACATATTTTGTTGGATTTTGTACTTCAGGATTATTGTTTTTCAATGAATCATAACTGCAATTAATGATAGCATCTAAGTGAACATGACTGTAACTTAATTTACTACCAAAAATTAAAGCTAGGAATGAAATGCAACACTGAAGATGACTGACACCAATTATTTAATGCACTCAGATAAACATACTCTAGCAATGTCAGATGAAATAGACATTTGAAACATCCAGTCCAGTTTCAGGCTGTCATTATGTAACACATCCTGCAAAATATGAGATATACTTTGGATCATAGAATACAGTTCAGGGTATTTATGCTCAAAATGCACCACATTCAGATTTTTTTAAAACTCTTGCTTTAGTTCTAGGTAATCAGGCCAAATGTTGTCTGAAATGAAAAAAAAAACCAAACAAAAAAACTAGCTAAC
>Ga0126343_10000185_pt1 | contig 20480 bp, 3 predicted proteins | sample Cyp2metagenome_FD_92531 | JGI IMG/M metagenome (GOLD analysis project Ga0126343, IMG submission 92531) | Coral microbial communities from Lord Howe Island, Old Settlement Bay, Australia - Cyphastrea 2 metagenome | ecosystem: Host-associated > Invertebrates > Cnidaria > Coral ...
AATACCTTCTTAGCATATTTATTATTCCCTTCGAAACCAACGCTTCTATAAAACCAAACAAAAATATATTTTATACACAATAAAGGAAACAAACCAAAAGAAAAGGTATATTCCACAGAATAAGGAAAACACTATCCGTAACATTGTCCGTGTATTTATGTTTCAACAACGTTTGGCGAGTAAACATTACAGAATGCATGATTTAAAGTTGGCTGCGCGAGGGTCTGCGTCTGTTTACCGACAGGGAAAAAAAAAAACCACGGGCAGATTATGAACCGCGCTCGGCCCATGGCCGTGCGGTTAAAAATGTTACGCTTAGAAAAAGAGACGTGTGCTGAACGTTGTCACATGTAAAATAGTTCAGTTCAGTTCAGTTTAGTTCAGTTTATTTATCCGCCATAAGGGGTACAAGTCAATTCTCTTGAGACCGTTTGACTTTTAAAAGGGTATTTGCAAAAGAATATACAATTCAACGTGTATAGAACCAATGAGATGATGGGAGATATGGGGCTACGCGATATCACGTGGTTAAGAACAATGAGAATCAGGGATGATGGGGTATACCCCACAGTAACGTCATCAATTAAATCGTTATAAACAAAACAAAGAGTTTGTGTCTTTATAACGTTTATTAAATAATAATAACGTGAACTTCGAAGAAAGCATTGATTTTAATTTTAAATGTTTCTTGGCCTGTATAAATCTCTTCTATCATTGCTTTTTTTTCGACGCAAACAAAATCACTTACATCAAACATAGTCCTTTCCCATCTTCTAAGCCATCTTCTAAGCCCTTTCCCATCTTCTAAGTGAAACATGTATTTATCGTGCCATTATGTTTTCTTCACCCGTGAAGGCATTAGAATCCTCACTTCAAATAAATGAAGGCAGGGCGAACAGAGCAAATTTCCCGCCCCATTCTCGCTCTAAGGCGCACGCTCTTAAGATATTTTAGTGCAGAGGAGCCTTGGGTACTAGAGTGAATCCGGATACCATCGGATACGTGTGGAAGGGCGAATTCGATTTGAATACGCTACGTGTGGACGGGAAATTTTTTAATCCGGAAAGGAAAAGTTGCGGATTCAAAAACTGTTCGAATATCCGGATACGTTTGGACGGGGCCTTATACTACATCCGAGAGTGTCCATTGTGTAAAGTGCGCCCTGGTCAACGCGAGAAAACGTAGAAGATTCGGTCGCAAACCTGATGTGTTTATCTGTTGAAAAACCTGAGGGTATTTTGGCGGTCTTAAGTCGCTAAGATTATAAATATATGCATATAAGATAGCGGTGAACAACTTTTGTGTACAATAGTTATATCATAACAATGTGACTTATTAAAACGCGATGATTTGTTTGCGAAATTTAGACGTTGTGTTAGCGAAAAAGCTTTTCTTTTACGGATCTCTCACCGTCTCTGGGAAACGAATAATGTTTTATGGTGACACGATAAAAATTGAACGCGACTTGATGAAATTGTACGAGACTCGATGTACTCGTTAACAGTTACACTCGTTTACAGTTACATTGCGTGTGGAAGAAGCATTTAAAGCTGAAAAAAGTCGCTCTCTTCGCTCGCCCCGTCAGATACCGTCATGGAATTCATCAGCTCGCGGGATTTCTTTGGCCGGAAGTCAATCATGACTTAGTTTTAAGTACCTTTTGTTTCTTGACCAATCAGAGAAAAGTGCAGATTCTGGACTAGCAACAGACAAACCGTCAAGTAATTGTATCGGGCGTTCCTTACCGACACAAAAAAAAGAGAAGGGACTCCTGATCGCAGGCTAGAAAAAGTCTGGATTTTTTTTTTTTTTCCCCGAAAGTGTCGGCTGGGAATGATATCGAGTGCAGCTGAAAATGTTTTTGCGGCGATCTCAAACCTCATCAAAAGTCATTCCTCTTTCGGGCGGCAAAAAATCTCTTTCAAGAAAGCCAAGCTAGATCAACTTCGGGGAGCAACTAATCTCTTTTGTGATGTGTTGTTTTCGTTCTGGACGCGTTAAGACGATAGTTGTGGACAAATGCTCTCAAGTTATAATAAACCAATTCAATTCAATTCAGTTTTATTTGACTTACACAAAATAATATGTACATAAAGTTAGATTGATTTTACAATATTATTTAACAAAAATTAGAAGAATAATGGAACAAAAAACACAGTTTCTGCTTCATGACTAAGGCCGAATAATGAAGTACCCTTGAAGTACAGGCACTAGCTGTATTTTTTTCCAAATACGGTTTGTTTATTACAAGCTAAAATATCTTTGTTTCGTTCATCACAGAGTGTAAACAATATTTATCTGCAAATTATTCTCGGTTTTCACCAGTCGTGATCTAAACTAAAGTCGTAACCATTCAATAAATAAATTCAAGAATCTGGGATACGATAGATTATTGCAATATAAACAACCTCGCCAATCGGGTCTCTGCGGGTTATTCGTAGAAGTGTCACCCAAATTTATAAAGCTTTGTATGGGACGCCATGTTTGTGCCCCTCGGAGGGACACAAACATGGCGTCCGTAACGTAACAAAAACATCTGTCGATGAGTTTTGCTGCTGAAATGAAAATTTTAACTCTAGAGTTCCGACACATTGAAATGAATGCCTCTTCTAGTGTAAGCACCGTTTAGTTAGCAAAAACTAAAGCGACAACTCATCTTTAGACCTAGGCAATTGCTGGTTTTCACATGACGTCACTAAAATTCAAAGTACAAAACTATTGATCCTGTTGATATTTTACTTGAATGAGGTATAAGAGCAGCTGAAAACTAATATTTATACGAATTTTTCTTCCGAATGGGTTCTTGGTTTTGCGATAGACTACGTTTGAATTTCTAAGCTTTTGCGTGACGCGGCATTTACATGACGGCCGAGTTGGTTAAAAAGTGACTTATTTGGGACTTATCTCGGGAAATTTGGCTATCTGAACGGTTCTTGTGATGGGAAAAGTATTATTTTAATGTTTTTGAGTTCCTCGAGAGATAAATTTACGCTTTTGTAGCAAAACTCAGTGACAGATGCTTCTGATGGTTTCCGGCCGCCATGTTGGTGCCCATCTGGATGGGCACCAACATGGCGTCTCCATACAAATCTCTGTAAATTTGGGTGAAACACTTCTGCGAATAGCGCGCGAATTAAAAACAGCAGAGACCTGATTCTTGGCGAGGTTGTTTATATTGCTATCATCTATCATATCCCAGATTCTCGAATTTATTTATTGAACGGTTACGATTTTTAGTTTTGATCACATGACTGATGAAAACCGAGAATAGCCTCTTCTGGCCAACATTTTCACCTCACGCAACACAAAGGATTGGAAATTAAAACGTGCTCTATTACAAAAAGAAGAACCCCGTCGAGCTAAAACATTGTCAAACGTCAAGTTCCAGAAGCATCTTTTACCTGAGGCAACTGAAACCTCAGAAGCAAAGGTAGTTCTTAATTTTGGAATTTGACTGCGTCACATTAAAACCAAGAATAGGTAGAGATCTCGGATGAGATGAAATGAGATAAGACATATTCCTTTTTCGAACCAATAATTGCAAAATTCAAACGGCGTCCGCCCAATAAGGTTTTTTTCATAGCAGAAAACAAACTTCTGCTATAGAAAATCTTTGTAGGATGTCTCAAACTAAAGAAAATGCTTATGTCTTTGTTTGAAAAACAGAGGTTAATGGATCTCTGCAAGAAACGCCAAATTTGTCCAGCAGGTATAGCTGGGAATAGTCTTCTTTCAAATATTGCGAGATTTCAGCAGTTCTAGACATGGACGATGGCTTACAATTTCTGCGAGCTGTGTTTTCCATGATGTTGCTTTTCATCGTAATTATGCTAACGACCCAAGAACTCAAACAGGCTTTTTCAGGCCACTGGAATCCGAGCAAAGAGTTATTCTCAACATGTGCCTCATGTACATGGAAACCCTTTTACATCATCGAACTTTCAGTGATAAGCAGAATAACATGCAACTTTAGGCAAGGTTTTAAAGAAATCTTGATGGAGGATACAAAATGGTGGACTCAATGACATCATGCTACATCATAACAACTAGCAGCAACATCCATCACAACTAGCAGAGAAAAGTGAGAGTATCTATTAATGTTGCATTTTACCTAGTACGAAAACTTGATATAAGTCAACCCTGCTTAAGCATCCGAGGGTTATTCATCAGAATAGCTTCTGAATGTAATTCATTTAACGTTTCAATGGCTTGTTCTTTTCCTTTAGGTGTGGTGCCTTGGTGGTTGTTTCTGCACTAATCGAAAGCAGTTTACGTCCCTGCTTGATTTGAAGGAGGCCTTGCGTAATGTAAACATTGACCTTGTAAACAGCTGGAATGACAGCTTCGGGGTACAGCATGCTGACGCAACGATTGGACGCCTAAACATCCCCGTCCAGTTTCCATGGCCTCTGAACAAAGGTGGAACCATACAGTTGCCCACCAACTGGAGCTTCCCAGTTCCTGATATTACTGATTTCGCCGGAAGACTCACCCATCAGGTAGGGATCAATGGTTCTCTACCACCTTTTCATTTGTTTGGACTCGGAAACTTTGGCTTTTCCATTGAAACTTTCCTTATATCGTTCGATGAAGGAAACGTGTCATCAATTCAAATAGTTTTTCGTATTCCTGGATGGGACGCCTTTAATAAGTTTCAGTTTAAAGTTGTCCAGCCAAAACTCATCATACAACTTGGGTTTACGAACCAAACATTTGAAGTGCAAGCCAAAGGATTTATCGCTGCACTGAATCAAGCAGTTTCTGGTTCAAAAGGCTTAGGGTTGCCCATTCAACTTCTCTTTCCAAAACACCCCGATGATTCTTTGGAAATCCACACCTCAGATAAAACTGCTGTTGTCGACTTCAGTTCTTTGGCGCCGTTATTCTCTACTGTGGCCGATGTTGGAGACACCCTGAAGGCAATTACTGACATTTCTCAGACCATTACAGTACCCAGCTTTATCTTACTTGTGGCTCCTGGTTTTTCCAACATATCCATAGCGAACATCACAGCTGTCTCGGTCAGGCCTTTAACAATTGTAGGAAAAATCGTTATCACTAATGCCACGTTCGAATTGTCACAAGTACACGACTCATTTCGAGCAGTCATTAACATCTGCGGACAACAATTTAGAGTTGCTATGCTGAAAGATACCGGACAGCATCTGACCTTGGAGGCGGAAAAACACAAAAATTTGTCGATTGCCATCGAAGCTTTTCTTTCCTGTGTAAACGAAAGACACGACCGTAGACCAGACACTAACTTTATGCGCATGAACCCATCATCTTTATTTGGCCTCGAGTTATTGAAAATAAACTACAGATTGAAGCCAAAGCTGGAGCTAGCCAAAATGATCATCCTCGCTAGACTGCCTGCAAATTGGAACGTTTTCGATCAAGCATCATTGCCGACAAAACTGGAGAATTTGACGTTAACCGTGACAGTTATCAATCCACCAGGTTCACTCTTAGCTGAAATAAAAGGAGAGGTTTTTGGTAAAGCGCTCATCGGACATCCAACCCTCATCGCTTTTCCTTTCATGATTGAAATTCCAACAAAAGCCGCACCGTTATCGCTATCTCTTCAGGATGCAGAGAATATGCAATTACATTTCAACAACCTGTTGAAACTTGGAGGAGTGAGTAGCGTATTTCCCTCCTTTACAAGGACAATACTGACAGATGTCATGCTCAGAAAGCTGACATTACAATTCCCTTCAACTTTAAGTGGTTCTTTCGAGATAACAGAGTTTCGCATAGAGGTCCCATCAAAGACAATATGGAACTTCTCGTTTTATTATCTTGAAAACCTAAAAATGTCCTACACGCCAAATTACACCCTAATAAATGGAAAAGTAATCCTCGGAAATTTGAGCTGGCTTTGCCAACTTGAATGGCCACCATCGTCTCAAGGTGCCTTGATTGAGCTTTCGAAGTCTGAAGACATCAACGATATTTCGTTCTTTGTCAATAATGTTTATCGAACATTTTATGGTAATGCAACACTTCAGCAAAATATGAACGGTCTGGTGAGAACTAAACTCTCAGACGTACCAGGTTTTTCCCTTCAAAGGGCATCGTTCTATTTAGGAAAAGACCTTTCATTCAGGAAAGTTACATTCACAGGAGCCCTTCGAAAATACTCGTGGGAATTGCTCAGTCAATTCTTTGATGTGGCCAATGTATTTCTTTCAATTGACATTGACGCAGGAAAGCCCTTTTCTGCATTTATCAGAGGAGTGATGGTTTTGGTAGATGGAAATACCAACATACCATTCGAGATGAACGTTCCCTCGTCACCAAACGAAACCCTTACAATCGGCTTACCTTCAAATAGAGCACCTCGTGTTTCATTTCAGCAGGTTTCTGGAGTGCTGGTCAATGCTATTTCAAGCAAATTTCCACAAAACCTCGAATCGTTTCTGCCAGAGTTAGTTATTGAAAAGCTGAAAATATCCTTCGATGAAAAAATAACAGTTTACGAAATCAATGAATTTAGAGCGGTTTGCAGTACGTCATGGGACCTTGGTGGGATTGGAGTTCTCTTAGTTTCAAACGCAACAGTAATTATGAGCCCTGGAGTTTTCAAATTAAGGGGATTCCTTTTACTAGGAAACACGTACTTAGAACTGGAATTGAAGAACTCCTCTGCAGGGCACTTGTTTTCACTTGTAAAGCCAGTGAACGCTACTCGACTAGATCAGCTGGTCAAGGATACTTTACAAATGATGATCCCAGGGCTGAAAATATTACCAGAAGCCAATCGCCTTGGTCTAGATTTTACAGATGCGTCGTTGGTGCAGTCTGCAGAAGTTACCCTCTCGAACAATTACGATTCTTTAAATTCGTTTGCTCTTGAAGTACAGATCTCAAAAGCTTGGTCTTTTTTTCGATCTTGCTGTTCGCTGATAGCCCCTTCCATGAAGTTACACGTAACAGACCTCAATGACATCTCCAGCTACACACTCAGCATAACAGGCAGCCTGGAGCTTGTAGACAATGAGAAGCGCCTTGTGTTACCACTAGAATGCAACATACCGGACTCCCATCGGCCAGTGATTACATTAAAATTGAAAAGTGAAGTCACTTTTAATCTTTCAAAGATCGCTGTTTTACCTTTGGTTGGAAAGGTAATTCCGATTGGACTACTGTCGCCAATTTCAGACGTTATTGGAAACGTTCGCCTTTGGCCCCTGGAAGCAAACTTTGAGTCTTTCACGGGACGCTTAACAGGGCTGAACTTGACTGCAACTGCCCTGAAGCACTGGAACTTGAACGGCTTCCTAACACTTCAAAACATTACTTTGGATGTGGAATCTGGACAATCCTTTCAAGCAACTCTACGGGGAATGTTTCTCCTGAAAGCCCATCCTATTTCTTTTCAAATACGGTTTGCACCAACTCTGCCAGACCTACCTGAACTGAAAATTGGATTTCAAGAATTGCCAGACATCACATTAAGAGAAGTTGGGCGGAGGCTGATTGGCGGCTTTGTATTAGAAAAGCTCTTCCCACCTGTTTTTGACAAACTGAAGATTTCATTGAACTTCTTGAACTTACGATTATCACCCCCTTTGACAAAGTTGCAGGTAGAAAGTTTTAGCTTGGGATTTTCTGTCAAAGACCAAGTCACACTTATGGATAAATGGCTGAAAATTGAAGACATAACCACACAAGTAAACGTTAAAACAGCTTCTCGAGTTAGTGTAAATGGACGCCTGGCATGTCTCATCTCCCTTGGAACCGGATCGAATGTCATCCAATCCCGTGGAATCCTCACAATGCCACACCTTTCCTCGTCCGCTTGGGAACTCAACATCTACTCAGATAAATCCAATTCGCTGTCAGCTGCAAAAATTGTCGCATTGACTGGTGGAGGCTTTGATCTGAAGTCATTGTTTCCGGATAAAATTCTATCAAAAGCCAACAAATTTGAATTAAAAAACTTTAAAGCAGCTTTCAGCCCAAATCCTCAATTTAGAGTATTCAACATAACGTGTGTATTCGAAGCAAACCTCAGCGACGTCTGGCTTCCCTTGGAAATCCAATTTCAGCACGTAGTCATTCAGCTGTTTGTCAAAGATCCTTTTGATGCAATAAGACAGACAGTAAAGGCAACTGTTTTTGTTGAGTTGCAAATTGGCAAGGCCACTGTTTCAACGGTGTTGTCAGTTTACAATGACTATATTCGTCTAAAAATTGAAAACCTTACCAGGCAGCGATTAAGTATTTATGACTTAGCGAGTCTCATTGGTGGCGACCAGTTGTTGAAAACCGTCCCTACTGGTTTCTTACGTTTCAATACAGTGACCTTGAATAGCCTAAGCGTAACATTTAGTAAACCTCAATTTGATGTTCTCAATGCAAGTATTCGCTGCGATCTTCATGGGTTTGACGTAGGGTTTAGTTTTCCGCTTCCGATGGCTGATCCGTCAAATGTTTTCAAAGCAAGTCTTGCTGTTGAAACATTGGAGCTCGATCTAAAGAATAACAAAGATTGGCAGGTCACGGCATCAATTAAAGCTTCCTTTACTGGTATTCCACTGGAAAGGCACTTCAGTGATCTCCAAGGATTGATTACTGTAACATCAGGATCGGCTATATTAACAATCAAGAAAAAACTACTTGACGTCAGACTTGACAAGAAACTTGCTGGCACAGATTGCAATCTTCACATCAAGTTTTCTGATCCCAAGATAGTATTTAGAACGGGACAAACGCCTGAGCTTGGAATAGCCCTTGATATCACTGGATTTGACGTCCTTAACAAACTTCTACCCTTTAAAGTGTTCAAGAACAGATTAGCGATGGATGTCGTTATAACAAAGAAGACAGGGTTCGCGTTGAAGCTCAAGACAATACCTATTCTGGACAAAATTATTCCTTGCACGAAAAATGAGGAGGAGTACACTTGCGATTTTACCTGGCTTTGTCAGAAAGATTCCTTCATCAACCTTAAACTGCCAAACTTTGCGTACACCAAAGATGGATTTTCAGCAATCATGGATATCGAGGGATTAGAACGGCTATGTATTCCGCTTACGCTGCCGTTCTTGACACAGTTTTTCAGAAATATCCCGTTCGTCTACGATCTGTTGAAGGCAAACATTCCCTTGTGGCCTCTTCCAGATGTGATAGGTCACTTACGACGGATTGGCTGCAACATAGACAACCTTCCAAAAGGCATGGAGCGATTCAGAAATCCAGAATTTCCCAAAGAAATAACTGTGGCCTTATCAGTGGCTGAGAATGGCCCCATAGCGTTCAGTCTTGAGGTTCAGAATGATGAATCAGTCAATGTAATCCTACCAGTAATACCTGGGAGTAATTTGGTCGGAGTCTCGTTAAGCAAATTCTCGATTGGTTCGGCTTTTGGAGTACCTTATGTGGACATAAGTACTGAAATATACCTGTGGGATCTTTTACAGCTACTACTCCTCTCAAACATTCCACAACAGTCTTTTATTACAAATGCAGAGGAAATGGAAACGCGAATAATTTGTAAAGATTGCTTCTTCGTAATTGTGGGGGCTTTTCCGATTCCGATTTTTGCCGCCCCGTTTTCCATTAAATATCCCACGCTTATTAATCTGCATGGCCAGGTGACAATCTACCATCGAAGACCCAATTATGTTGAGATTGGTTCCCTCCTTGTTAGACTTTTAAAGTTCTACACAGATGTAAATTACCTACTCTCTTCCGATGATTTTAAGAACAGCACTTCACTCGTCGTGAAGCTTTCACATGGGAATGAAGAGACCATGGTCCACCTGCCTATGTTTACGGGCGGTGCAAAACTCAAACTAAACGTCCCGCCGATAGATGCGAAGAGATTTTTGGTTGGCTACATGAACTTCTGGAAAACGTGGGAACTAAAATGGCTATTGCAGGTTGTGCCACTGAGATATCGCGTTTTAGACGTTGCTTTCAACATCGGTCCTTTACGGTGGCATTTGCTTAAGTTTGCAGCATCTACACCAACCGAGCTAAAGAAGAACAATGACATCTGGCCGTATGCATTATTAGAAAGTGGGGATGATGCATTGGTAATAGCTTCCTCCGATCTACCTCTTAGCTCTATCGATGCCAAAGTTCGAATGAAGAACTTTGGTAATGCTAGCCTTTCCTTGAAGCTGCAGGTTGGTATAAATAGCCTGATATTAATTAGTTTAAACGCGGAAACGAGGATACAGTTGGAGGATAATTCCAATCCAGTGATAATCTTTGGAAACGCCCAAGTTAGACTTTCTAATAAAGATCTACTGACTGGCGAGGCAAGAGTATCGATCGATCTGATTTCTTTATCTGGGGAGTTAAAATTTAATATTTTCGACGTCCTCGCATTCAGTGGAAAGGTTAATGCAGAAGTCTATGGTCCGGGCCCTACCTTTGCTCTGGATGCCGATGCAGGTGTTCATCTTATGGGAGTATCGTTGTTAAAGTCACATCTTTACATCCAGGTTTCTCCCTTGAAATCAATTATAAAGGCCACAGCTATGTTTATGGGATCGAGCTTGAATATTGACCTCATTGTGAATGGTTTATCTTTTAACGTTCAAGCACAAGCAAGACTTCGCTTTCCTTTAGAGGTAGATCTTGGTAAAATAAGTGTTGGTGGGGTAGAAATTGGAAGAATCGTGATGAATACTGGCTTTGATTGTGATTTGAAGATTTCATTTCCAGGCCGCAGTACAATGACTGTCTCGTTTCGTTTCATGGGAATAACACTTAAGCTCTCCTTAACATTTAACACAAGAGACGCTAGGCCTGACAAAATTCCTTCGCTTTTGTTGGATCTAATTAAGAATAAAGCTCCTGCTTTGCTCAAAGATCTATTCGGAAGGAATCCTCGTGAGATACTGAGAGCACTTGTAGACGGAGTTATCGATTTCATTGGTGATGCGGCTGACCTTGTGAAAAACTTACTTAAAGCAGGACTGAAGTTACCGGTCAAAGAACTCGGCAAATTCCTCAACAACCTGGCTGACACCTCGAAGGCCATACGTGAGCAAGCCGAAAAGCTTGGCAGAGCTGCTGCAGAGGCGGCTGCTGCTGCGAGAGAGGCGGCTTCCCGAGCGCTGGATAATGCTGGGAAAGCAGTTGACCAAGCAGTAAAGATTGCACAACAAGCAGGTACACGACTTAATGAGGCAGGAAAAGCACTAGCACAATCTGTGCGCAATTTAATTCGCATCGACAATGCTGTGAAAGATGCACGAAGAGTCTTTGAAGACATTTCAAAGCGATTACGGGATGCAGTTAAAGCAATCAGCAGAATAGCTCAAAGAATAAAAGATGAGATAGCCCGAGGCATTCGCAACCTGGCTGGCAAAGTTAAAAAAGGTTTTAAACGTTTTTTGGGAAAACGGTCAATCTATCGCCGTGTTGCTCTCTCCCAAGAAAAAAGAGAACAAGAGAGAAAAAAAACGAAGCTTCAGAGAAATCAAAGTGATCAAAAAACTCGTATAAGGGCAAAGGAACGCGAGTTAGAAAGAGCACGAACTGAGGAAAAGCTAAGGAGAAACTTGCGAAATGCAGTACAAAAAGAATCTCTACGTGCCACCGGAAATCTCAACAAAGCTTATAACGAGAAAGCACAGAAAAGGGCTGTCCTTGATGACATTATTAACATGGGTAAGTGCGTAACGGGGGAAAACAACTGTCATCCCAATGCCACTTGCCTTCGGAAGGGACCAGAAGGACAATTGTTTAAATGTGTGTGCAGGCAAGGATGGATAGGAAATGGTACTTTCTGTGAGAGGCCTATTCGAGGTGTGGCTATAATATCGGACAGTCCAAAAGCAGTTGGAGAGCCGATTTTATTCTCTGCATTTGCACTATCGGGAACAAATGTCCAGTACAAGTACAGTTTTAACTCAACATTTAGCCAATATGGGTTTGCTTCATATACGTTCAACGCGCCAGGTGTCTACGATGTAAGAATACTCGCTAAAAACCATGTCAGCAATGGCACAGCAAGTGACAGAGTGGTTGTTCAAATTCCAGTCACGAATATCACCCTTAATGTAAGTGGGGATCGCATAGCTTGCCGTGCACTACATCTGAGTCCATCAGCCAGCGGAACGAATGTTTCGTTTAGCATTGATTTTGGGGATAACACGTCCCTTTACAACGTTACTGACACGGTTACCCATCATTTTCCATGGTCGGGAACATTTGCAATAAATATAACTGCTTCCAATCTTGTCAGTACAAACAGTCAAACATTTGTTCTAAACATTTCATCCTCTCCCTGTGATGGCTTGTTCTGCGATTTCATAGCACTGGAAACGATATTTCCAGAGAAAACGGTGATGGAAATTTCGTCACTGGCATGGTCTCTCTTGCATTCAACAGAATCCGGCAACGGACTCAGACGGTATAACTTGATTTGGAAATACTTATCACTATTTTACCCGGTGTCCTACTCAGTATTGAAGAACGAATACAGCACAGAAAATACCCAAAGAAACCTTGACAGGCAATACAGAATCTCTGGCGCACATGTTGAAATAGATTTTATTTTGGCGGGGATACTTTCATCTCAAATAGGGCATATCGATGGAAGTGAAAGCTCTCTTTTCCTCCCAAATATCAGTAACCCTCTGGAAGCTTTCACGTGGATTACGTCTATACTTTTAAGCACCGACGAATTTCTAAGTACGTGGAATATTTCAAGGGCAAAAAGGGAGCTCTGTCAAGAGCGACTTCCAAAGTCAACAATCAGCAGTGCCATTGACGGGTATATTTTGGGTACGCAGCTAAAGATGACTAATTTGTCTGAAGGTGAAACGCTTTCAAACATTCTTTCTGAATACTACTGTCCATCTAACCCAAACGTTCAGTACAGCTGGAAAAATAGATACAGAGGATTCTACAATATTTCGAAAATGCCAAACAGCGATGGAAATTGGGATGCGGCGATAATCGCTCACACCTTTTCAAACCAAACTTCAAACCTGGAAGGTTTTATTCGCCCGATTAAAGATTTCTGTTTAAGCTATTTCTTGGAAGTGTTGTGGTCGGCGTTTAATGAAACAGAATTTCAGAATGGTTCAGGCGACAACGACACCTGCAGAGTTTATGCCACTTGCCAACAGTGTATTTTTGGTGGAGCTAGTAGTAGTTGTTTTTGGTGCAATGGTTCCCACGCTTGTCTTTCGAAAGAGAAATTCGCTAGTTGCAGTCAACACCAAGCTATATCCACCCTACCATGTTCCAGGACATGTCACCACAGTCAGAGATGTTCCGAGTGTGTTTCTAAAGATCATTGTGGTTGGTGTGGTTCTTCGCTTTCTGAAGACCGCCCCGTCTGCGCTGAGAGTGGACCAGCAAGGCCAAGGGCAGTAGCTTTCTGCAGTCCATCGCAGTGGTACCATGGAACATGTACATCTAGTTGTCCCTCAAAACAAGGTCGTCTGTGCAGTGGAAAAGGAATATGCAAAAATGGGGAATGCTACTGCCTATCAGGTTACTATGGCGATGATTGTTCTAAAAGGGGCTGCGTCTACATAGTAGGACAAAACGACACTCTCCAAACCTTATCTACTTTGTTAAATGTCAGTATAGTTGACATTCAAACGGCAAACAAGGAATTCATCCGAAATGCAACAGCTATGGCTGTCAATTTTCCTCTAACAATCTCGAAGCCTGAAAAGAGCCACATTTGCTTCAGTCTAGCTAATCATTTAAGTTTTCATCAACTGTTCCCCCGAATGCTGCGCATTTCAAGAAACAGAGCTGGACTGCAAAGTTTTTGCGGTCTCTTTGGATCCGTATCAACCGAAAGCAAGAAAGTGCCCTCCTGTAGAGGCATCGACAATAGAAAACATTGCCTTAGATCAGGGGCATGTACCTGGAATATCAGAGAACCATGTACTGGAATATTGCTGCAAGGCTGTTTCAGATTAACTCACTGGCTTGACTTGCTCGTAAATCAATCACAGGTTATCTATTCTCCGATGTCTGGTAACGTCAAAAAAACGGATGACTCTATTCAGATCACGGGTTGGCCTCAAAGTGAATGGGCCGGTTATATTGTGAGGATCTCTCATCTTGAACCCTTTAATATTAGCAGTGTACAAAGTGGGCAGATCATCGGGAGAGCTTCAACAAGAATAGGCTCAGTTCTGCCCAATTTTGTGAGGTTGAGTGTTGCACAAGACCATGTGTATAAAGATCCCCTGGAGTACCTGCTCCCATGCAGCCCTGGTTGTTCTCAAGTGAAGCATTTTAATAATGGGATCTGCGATGAAGCCTGTAATTCAGAACAATGTAATCACGATAATGGAGAGTGCACATCGAATTACAACAATCAATCAGACTTTTTGCTACTACCGAGAAGCATCCGTGATTTCTTTTCCGTTACAACTTTGAAGGTCTTGTACCACTTACAGACGACAACTGGAGAGAAATTAATCGACATAGCACGTGGACCCCTCAGCCTCAACTCTTTGGCTAAGATGGTAGTGCTCGAAATACTCGAAACCTCTGATCTTTATTCACCTCTTGTTTTTAGAAACTACAGGCACCGACTTGTAAAATTTGTGGAGGTTTTATTGTCTCAGAACTCGTCGATTGAAAAATTGACTTTGTTAACTGCTGAAAAAGTTCTCGAGCTTGGACTTCACCAGGTATCTCCATTTGGAAGCTGTGGCACTGCCTACGATATTGCTGAAATCAAAACTTCTTCATTGCAAAATAAAACCAATTTTCAAATAGGTCTTGACGCGCTTATGGAGGCCGGATTGTTGTTCTACACTCTTGCTCAAAATCATAGCGGAACTGTAACGCCATATTTCCATCTCCAAATACCCCGCCAAACTATTAAAATCAGCAAACTTAAGCAGTACGATCCAACACAACAGGCCAGCCGTGAATGCAATTCTCTGACCTCATGCTCTGGACATGGCGTTTGTATGGCAAATGGGAGCTGCCATTGTGATCTATTCTATACTGGAAAAAAGTGCCAGATCAATAAGTGCCCCGAAAGTTGCTCTGGTCATGGAAATTGCATCGAAGGAGTGTGCGTTTGTAACTTTGGTTGGGATGGAAATGATTGTTCCAAAATCAAGTTATGTACTCCGATATGTCCAGAAATCTGGATTGGTGACGGCGTTTGCGATCCAGATTGCGATACACTTGATTGTTTACAAGACAAGGGAGACTGTCGGGCCGTTTGTATTTGTCCAGATGCATGGCTTGGTGACAGATCATGTGACCAGATGTGTAACAACACACTTTGCAACTATGATGGTGGTGATTGTGTTGAAAAGCAGTGCAGTCCTGGATGTCGATCAGTAATGCTAGCAGATGGTATATGTGATCCTGAATGTAATACAGAATTGTGTGGTCTGGACGAAGGAGACTGTAGTACCAATCCAACGTGTTCTTGCAGCCAACATCTTCAAGGAAACGGCGTGTGTAATGAGGACTGTAACGTGGCCGCCTGTTTGTACGACTATGGAGATTGCACCCTACAAGTCACAGGAGAAAACTGTCCTCCAGCTTGTTCGCCTCCAATGATTGGAAATGGTTTTTGCGACTTATCCTGCAATGTATCCGCCTGCAACTTTGACGGAGAAGATTGTGACCCAGCAAAAAGTATTTCGACGATAGATGTGTGCTTTGAAGGTTGCCTTCCAAGCTTTCGTGGCGATGGTGAATGTGATTCTGTATGTAATGTTAAGGCCTGTAACTTCGATGACAATGACTGCCCCAAACCTACTGTTCAAGAGTGTTCTCAAAACTGCCAACTGAGTATGGTGGGAGATGGCATCTGTCAGTCACAATGTATGGTAGAAGAATGTTCCTTTGATGCCAATGATTGTCACTGTGCGCCTGGTTGTTCAAATGCGACTTTAGGAGATGGAATTTGCAACGTTGATTGCTTTGTAGAGCCTTGCAAGTACGACAATATGGACTGCATTTGTTCCTCAAAGAAATGCCCCAAGGAGTATCTTGGTAATGATCACTGTGATCTTCAATGCAACAGTCGAATTTGTGACTATGATGGTGGAGACTGTACATGTTCAATTGATTGCCCCATTACCTCTATTGGCGATGGATCCTGTGACCCAGCTTGTGATACAAGGCTTTGTGATTTTGATGGCTTAGACTGTGGAGGCTGCGAGTCCGAAAACCACTTGAACATTTGTGACGAAAATGCCGAATGTTTTGTCACCAACGGATCGTTGCCGTTTGTAAAATGTCAATGTAAAAAAGGATTTTATGGAGATGGCTTCTCTTGCGTAGAGAGAGGAAACTGTTTCAATGCGAGCGACATTTGCTCACCACGTGCAACATGTAAAGAATCTAACGGAACGTTTGAATGTTACTGTAACCCCGGGTGGATTGGCAACGGCATTTTCTGCGAAAATAAAGATGAATGTGATGAGGGAAGTCACAACTGTAGCATTAATTCAAAATGTGTTGATCTACCGGGAGAATACAAATGTATTTGCAATGCTGGATGGGTCGGGGATGGTTACAATTGTACAGATGTCAACGAATGCGAACTTAACAAGCATTCTTGCTGCGCAAATGAAGACTGCGTAAACACGAAAGGCAATTACACTTGCGCCTGCAAGCCTGGATGGCGGGAAAAAAGTAACTCAACGTCAGCAACATTAGAAAGATGCACCTTCAGTACAAGCTTCATGTGTGTTGACATGGATGAATGTGCAGAAGAAAAACACAATTGTTCTACTTACCAGGGTCAAGCTAATGCAATTTGTATCAACACCATCGGTGGCTTTCAGTGTTCTTGTTCCGAAGGATGGCAAGGGGATGGTTTTTATTGCAATGATGTAAACGAATGCGTAAATGGCACTGTCTGTAGTACTAATCAGGTCTGTAGAAATATGGCCGGGAACTATTCTTGTTCCTGCAAGGACGGTTGGACACTAACTGGATCCATTAATGGCGAATGCCAAGATTTGGACGAATGCACTCTCGGCTTGGACGACTGCGACACCTTCGCGTCTTGCATTAACACAAACGGAAGTTTTAGGTGCGAATGCATGGAAGGATTTCGAGACACAGAAAGAATTTGTACGAAATACCATTGCAAAAATCAGACAAACCTTGCAACTAGTTCAGATGTGGAAAATAATACTGCGACGTCAGAAGAGTTCTGCACCTGTGTCGGAGAGTACATGAACACTGGACGAACATGCGTGGACGTAGATGAATGTAAGTGGAATATATTCCATTGCCCTCCGGAGGCGCCAATATGCCAAAATTTGATTGGTGGTTATGAGTGCAAATGTGACGCTGTGGGTAACTCGTCATGTGATCCTGTGAATCCTTGTGACTCTGGTAACAACACGTGCGACCAAAACATGACTTGTATTGCAGTTGGGATGGAACATTACTGCGTCTGCCCAGAAGGATATACTGAGGACCAAAATGCAACAGCGTGCATTGACGTAGACGAGTGCATCAATCCAAATTTCTATGGCTCCTGTGATCCCAATGCTGACTGCATCAATCTTAATGGCAGCTTTGAGTGTAAGTGCCGTGCAGGCTTCTTTCAGAGCGGGGAAGCGTGTTTCGAAATTGATGAATGTGAAGGAAAGATTACTCGAACTTTTGCAGGGATCCTCGAAGAATGCAAGGTTGGCGTTTGCACAAGAACCGAAACCTGTATTTATCGCAACATTTCAAGTGATGGAAGCAATGACAAAAGCTCCACCTTGGTTTGTGCCTGTGATGATAGCGACAGCAGCAAGATAGACTGTGTTGAGGGTATTGTGAAAGTCATTCAATCTGCAGAAAGCTTTACGACTATCATATCCATTCCTTTGGATTTAACGGTTAACACAAGTTCAAATGCTACTACGGAAAACCGAACTAGCTTTGTTCATAACTGTACGAAGAACGCCATTTGCAACAACACGGTAGGATCATATCAGTGTATATGCCAGGAAGGATATGAAAGCGGTGACGGTGGATGGAACTGCGGGGATAAAGATGAGTGCCTTGCAAACGATACCTGTCATGTCAATGCCACGTGTTTAAACACGGATGGTTCCTTCTCTTGCGAGTGCAAATCTGGTTTTACTGGAAATGGTTTAACAAACTGTTCCGATGTTGATGAATGTTCTCTCCAAATTGGAAATTGTACTCACAACTCCGTTTGTGTAAATACAGCAGGAAGCTATATTTGTACATGCTTAGAGGGTTTCCAGCGAAACGGGACTTTGTTGTGTGAAGACATGGATGAGTGTTCCAGTACCGATCTCAATAATTGTCACCCAAGGGCATCGTGTGAAAACTACATTGGTGGTTATAACTGCAGCTGCTTCAAAGGCTACTCGGGTAACGATTTCACATGTTCAGATATAGATGAATGCAGAGTTAGTTCCATTCTGTGCGCGAAACATGCCTCTTGTTACAACACTCTCGGTTCTTATAAATGCAAGTGCAACCCGGGCTGGTCAGGTGATGGACAAACTTGTACTAACATTGACGAATGCTCGCTTGGCTTGCATACGTGTGTGGAAAATTCATACTGTACAGATAATCAAGGGAGTTACACTTGTTCTTGTAACAGAGGATGGAAACGTCAATGGTTTGAGCCCTATGGTAGATGTTCCAGATGTGATCCAAACCTTTTCTGTTCTGGCCATGGACAGTGTTTGCGAAATGGAACATGTGACTGCCTTAGTTATTACAGTGGACAGAACTGCTCAGTGTGCAGACCAGACGTCCGTTGCTCAGGCCATGGAACCTGCGACTTTAATGGGAACTGTTACTGTGAGCATGGCTGGACAAGACAGCCACTGGACTGTAGTGTTTGCTTACCAGAGACGCTGTGCAGTGGCCACGGTACATGTAACTACGACCTGATAACGTACAAAAACCAGTCTTGCTTTTGTGATGACAGGTACTTTGGGAATAACTGTAGCAAAGGTAAGGAACCCGACAATTTAGCTTCTACATCTTTTTACATTCATAGGCATAACACCCTTCTTTCGTGCGTTCGTCACAAAGAGCAAGAAGCTAAATTTTCTAATGCAAATCACTTAAATTGCAGCATGTCCTATTGAGAAGGGTGAGGTGTGTGGGCCTAATGGCTATTGCAACCGTGAGCCAGCTGCATTGTACCCATGTGTTTGCTTCTCTGGATATCAATGGAACGATAGCTCCTCCTATTGTGAGGACGCTGATGAGTGTCTTCTTGACTCACACCATTGCTTGCCACCAGCCAGATGCATTAACACCCCAGGCTCCTATCGCTGCGAGTGTCCTTCCCTCGTGGGGTGGTCCTTTGATGGCAGATCTTGCAATGATACTGATGAGTGCCAGTATCCAAATGTTTGCGACCCACAGGCTACGTGTGTCAACTTTCTAGGAGGATTTAATTGCAGTTGCAACTTAGGATGGCGAGGACAAGGGGCACACCCTATATGTTCTGATATCAATGAATGTGCGGAAGGAACTGACAGGTGATGTTTTTTTTTTTCATACTAAGTTAAAGTTATGAAATATATAGGTATATTTCTTTCATTTGAATTCTTATTAATAAAGTAATAGACCACTCTTTTGATGGGTTTACCACGCATCACTGCTTACGACTCGTGACTTATAAGCTTCTCGAGTGTTCGCCCAACTTGCCAAGTATTTTTTTGCGCAGGTAAACCCATCGAAAGGGTGTTCTATTGCTTTTATGAAATAACTATCGGAAACATTTGTCAAAGAGAGGAAAATTGTATTGTACTTTCGTTATCAAGTTGCTTTTATACAATAACCCAAGTTATTCTCGCATTTTGATTGGTTCTCGCCTATGATCTATTAGAGGACAGATGCACGATTGTTTCTCCCTCTGTGTTTTAAAATGGCGGAGAGCTTTGAGACTTTAGCTAGTATTTTACATGATTGGGCAAAAGATAAGAGCAAAAAAGTATTGTCGAGGCAATGGACAGGTACGAGAAGCAGAGTCTAGCAGGAAAAAGAAAGATAAAGCCGTTTCTTTCTTAAAAAATGGCTCAGAAACAATTCTCGAGCAGTCCGCAGTCGAGCGAGACTATTAAAACCAAATACAATGGTAAATCGAGAACCATTGCTTAACAAACCCAATAAACAAAACGTTCATGAGATTGATTCATTTAATAAAATCAACTTTTCTCATTCGCAAAAAATTCTTGAGACACTGAGATGATGTTAGGAACGCGAATCATCAAAACATCACTTCTTAAAATCAGATTTATAAGATAAACACATAACCTTGCTTTCCCGCGATGCAAATGTTCCAGTTCGTTTCACGACACAGCAGCGAACAAAGTACAGCTCACAACAGCTCACGGTCTCCGACACTATTTCAAACTGATTGAGAATCACCGACTACAGAGGACACAAATTTCCACCGTCACTACAGGGCCGTAGCTAGCATGAGGCAAGACGAGGCAATTGCCTCGTCTTGATTTTGATTTTTCTTAAAGAAACGTTAAATTGAGAAAAAAATTCCCAGAAAAAAA
>Ga0126343_10000186_pt1 | contig 20468 bp, 9 predicted proteins | sample Cyp2metagenome_FD_92531 | JGI IMG/M metagenome (GOLD analysis project Ga0126343, IMG submission 92531) | Coral microbial communities from Lord Howe Island, Old Settlement Bay, Australia - Cyphastrea 2 metagenome | ecosystem: Host-associated > Invertebrates > Cnidaria > Coral ...
AATGGCAATGGCAATGGTAATGGTAATGGTAATGGTAATGGTAATGGTAATGGTAATGGTAATGGTAATGGTAATGGTAATGTAATGGTAATGGTAATAGTAATAGTAACAATAATGAACCAAGGCACATACTCATCTTCAGCCTTCTTTTTCTTTTTACGCTTCTTTCTGTCAGGAGGTTTAGGAGGATTTTCTACAGGGGGCCTTGGTGCTGGTGGCTTTGAGGGGGATCCCTGACATATCTATCCAAAAATAAATGCAAAACACATAACTGCCTGCCGTCCTCTTATATGGGGCTTGAGATAATATCGTTCTGTGACTGAAGTTTTATAAAATGGCTCACCACATCAAGTATCATGTCTAATATCTGTGTTTACTGCGGCAATTTTTTTGATAAGTCAAATTTTTCTCGCATTTGGATTGGCTCTTTATAAATGATCTACTGGAGACGCATATACAGATGACGTCATTAGCATTTGTGTTTTGGTATCTTAATTATATTCAACAAGTAGATTCCATGTTGTCGTGCGTCTGTTTAGTAACAGATCACAGATGACGGCAAAATGTGGTAAGAACAAAAAAGTGGTTCTTGAGGCGATAGCCGAGTGCGTCACTGATGTTCTTACCACATTTTGACATCTTCTGTGATCTACTACTGAACTGACGCACGGCAACATGGAATCTGTTTTATATAATAACGAAACAAACTACTACAGATGAAACATTTTTATTAATTTCAAAATCTTTCGGTGAAAGCCGGCCCTTGCCCACTTTGGCGAGCACGAAAAAAGCCATTTGACGTAATCTATTACCTATACAAAATGAAGCAATCTTATTGGCTATGCGTAGCAAAGGACTATGATTGGTCCAGGAAAGTCACGCCACTGTCAAACTTGACTCGAGCGTCGCTTCTCGTGGAATGAAAACTTACAGCGAAAGCAGAATTGAACTGCGAAATACACAAATCTTAAAGAAAATGCTGGATAAGTCAAGTCAGTTTTTGTCTTCAGAGCAGCCCAGTGAGCCGAGAAACGTGGTTGTTTCCTTAAATATAGCTCGAAAAACTTGCGATTGCTGACAACCTGGAGGCCATTCGATTCGATTTTGAACGGAAAGGAACGTTAGTGACGGTGGAATTTGGGCCTTCTGTGGTCGGTGATTCTCAAATCAGTTTGAAATAGTGTCGGAGACATCTTTTAGCTGTGATGGAGTTGGCCGTGAGCTGTAGTGAGCTGAACTTTGTTCGCTGCTGTGCCTTGAAATGGACTGGAACATTTACATCAGAAAGCAAGGTTATGTGTTTATTTTAACTGATTTTAAGAGGTGTTGTTTTGATGTTTTGCATTCCCGACATCAATCAGTGTGTCAGCATTTACTTTGAGCTTGAGAAAGTTGAATTTATTAAAGAAATTAATCTCATAAACATTTGATTTATTGGGTTTGTTAAATTCGAGATACAGCAATGGTTCCGGGCTTACCAAGACCAATTTTGCGTTTGGTTTCGTCTCGCTCGACTGTAGACTGCACGAGAATTTTTTTCTCAGCCATTTTCTAAGAAAGAAACGGCTTTACCTTTCTTTTTTCCTGCTCGACTATACTTTACGTACCTGTTCAATGCCTGGACAATAAATTTTTTTTTGTACTTATCTTTTGCCCAATCATGTAAAATATTATCTAAGTTCGAAAACTTTCTGCCATTATAAAACACAGAGGGAAAAACTTTGTAATGATGACATCAATCGTGTGTCCGTCCTGTAATAGATCATAGGCCAGAATCAATCAAAATGGGAGAATGACTTGGATTATTAGATATAAAACCGCAATAGATTCCACGTTGCTGTGCGTCTGTTCATTAATTAATCACAGAGGACATCAAAATGTGCTAAGAACGTCAGTGACACACTTTGTTCTTACCACATTTTGGCGTCATCTGTGATCTATGACTGAACAGTACACACCGTAACATGGAATTGGCATGTTAAGTATTGTCGCAGTTTGTGTGTGTGTGTGTGTTCAGCCGAGTCCGTTACAAAGGTTTAGTATTATGTCATCCATCTTTAAACTGCCCCACTTAAAACTTCGTTTTTAATACTGTCTTGCTTTTAGTTAGCTTACCTTAGTGCTGGAAACTGGACAGACACAATCACTGAAATTCCATAGGTATATATGACATTAGAAGGTTTCTTTCAAGCTCAAGCTAATTACGATAGCAAGATTTTTAAGAAGACAACAACGCTTCCAAGACTACAAGAGGAACAAAGTGTGATTTCTTTCAAGCGAAATATAAAAAATTTTTTTTGGTGTTTCATTGTTGACCTGTGAAAGAAGGGCGTTGGCATCTCATTTTTTTTCATACAAACCCAAGTTTCCTTTTCGAATTAAGAGTTTATAAGTTACCTTATAAACCTATTTTATCATGCGAGATCCAAAATTTGTCTCCGAGTTCTCCCCTCCACAAAACGCAGCAGTTCAAAATTCTGGTTATTCTTGTCGAATACGATCAACTCTTGGGATGCGCCATTGCTAAATTCTCATTCACATCTATGATCATCTACTTGTACTGGTTTCCTGTTGTGAAGCTTAGTCGTGATTGCTTAACAGATCTCTTAAAGCAAGATTCTCTTGAAGCAGGTTTTGTCTGAAGATGGGATTTTGGCGTCGGAAAGGAAGCTACCTAAGATTTTAAACAAGTGCCTCCACAACTCAGAAGATATTGCAACGATAAACTTTTCTCAACAAAAATTATATTGATCTTACCTGGTCCATTTCTTTAGAGAAAATCCAGTGTTAAATGACAATCGCAATTGTTTTTCAAGAAAACCAACTGAGACACCAAAAATCAGATCCGAAATCCCATAAGAGCCCTCAATTTCAGCTGGTGTTTTTCCCCGGCACTGACTGGAAGGGTAAGTCATCGAAATCCCCGCTTGAAGTGGTACACTCGCAAACAGAGATAAAGAAAGGTCCACTATATCAGCAGCTGCTACAACTAAAGAACGGAACAAAACCATTTCAAAATCATTTAATAACGATAATTATTATCCGGCTAGCTCCGTGAGCGGGCAAGATGAGCCAAATCCTGTGCTGTGATTGGCTACCCAAGCGGGCAAAATAGCGCTAACCGGCTAACCGGTCCGCTCGGGACTACCCACCGTGTCCCGCAAGAAAAATTTCCCTGAAAGCCATCAGTTTAATAAACGTCGGGATGGAGGGTGCGGTGTCCTTAATTTGCGTTTTTTTCGGGGCGATACATGTTGCCTTCCACTGTGCTGTCTCGAGAATAATCAGATAAGGACAAGCAATTGGCATGAGGACAACTGAAAGAAAATTTGATGACATATTCCGTGTGTGCATGGCAAACGAAAGGATAGGGCGGAATATACTACGTATATACAAGAAAATACTTGAAATTGGTTTCTCTCACCTATCTTATCCAGTATATTGAGTGACGGCCGCTTTGCTCCATTTTCGAACCTCTTAGGCATCGCTGGCACTTTCACGGAAATCGTAGGGGTTACTGTAATATCTATTTTAGCTCCAGTCCTCAATTGTGGTTTTGGTTTACTCCAGTCGGATCCAAAAGTGATCTAAGTCGTTAAAGGGAAGTTAACGTGAGGAGAAGCTAAGGAAACAGGTATCAAGTGGAGAACAAATGAACTATGTATGGATTTGAAACTCAGACCATGAGGCACACAAACATAAGGAAGACGGACGGACAGTAATGGTAAATATTGGTTAATATTGGCTAACTGTGTCTGCTTGTTGGTGTCTAAATAACTATCATTCATACCGAATTATCAGTTGCGTAACAACTTCCTTCGCTCCAACTACATTCACCTCCAAGCGATACCCTGCCCCTGACAGATGCAGATCGTCGAAGAGTTCCCTAAAGGAAAGGGGGAAAAGTACAACAAATTCAAAATAAATTGCAGCAAAAATCTATTTTTTTCATTTGTCTAGTCACTTGTGTAACACATTGCCTATCAGAAAGTGCATAGCTCGATTGGACCGAATCCAATGCTACGCCTACAAGGTTTCGTGCTGCTTTCAAAATTGACATCCGAAACAGGAGCCCTGTCCGAAAGAAAGAAAAGCCAAAACCCTTTGTGTTTGTTTTACGAAGAAAAAGAAATGTGAGGGCTTATGAAACATTTCCCTTTGTGAAAAATACTCCCCTGCTCACCGGAGTTTAATTTCACCGCCATTCAATAAACAAATAATTTCTTGGTATTTTCCAAGGTCGTGAAACACGGTATCTATTGTTTGAGATGTTTCTTCTGAGAAAATGTTGAATATTAATAAGGACTTCAAGAAAACTATGACACAAAGACGTTGAGGCCCCGTCCACACGTATCCTGATATTTGTGAATCCATAATTTTTCTCTTAAAACGAAAGAAAGATGTAAATAACTTACTAGTGTCTTTCGACACACGTCTCTGAAATAAAAGAAAATTTCGTGTTCCGAGCAGAAATCGAACTCGCGTCTCCCCGCAATACTAGTCAGGGGTGATCACCACTACATCATCGGGTCCACCACACTGGCTATGTGGCATATTTATGGATGTAAGCACATCGAGCGGGCGTGGAGATCACGCCCGACTAGTGTTGCGAGTAAAAGCGGGTTCGAATCCTGCTCGGGACAGGAATTTTTCTTTCATTTCAGAGCCGTGTGTCGGAAGCCACTGGTAAGTTATTTACATCTTTCTTTCATTGTTTCTAAGGCTTTCTTAGCTAAAATCATTTATATTCAACTTTTTCTTTCCGGATTCACAAATTTCCTCGTCCACACGTAGAGCATTCAAATGAAATTCGCCAAGCGACTTTGGAGAAACTAGGCCACGCTGTCCTGCCATCTTGGTTTAATTCTCGGCAAGAGACTGGACACTATTTTGCTGTCATCGTTTTCGAAAATATCCGAATTTGCTATTCACATGTTATCGGATTCGTTGCCGATTTATTTTTGATAGCGGGTTCATAAATGTCCGGATTTGCTGACGAACTCGCCGAATGCGTGTGGACGAAAGCTGTATCCGTAAAGAAATAGTTGCTGACTCAAAACTATCCCGATACACGAGGACGGGGCCTAAGAACCACACTAAACAAAAGGTCTAATGAGCAGAACAACGGCTATGCAAGTGCGCTAAAGCTCGTTGTACATTTCTTTCGCGTCCTCTGCACAACGACAACTTGAAATAACTAAGCCCTGCGTATTTTGGAGAACACGAACGACGGCGCTGCTAATTTTCAGTATCCTCATTTGTAATTGAACGATAGCGTTAGATAGCTAGCTTGCCCAAGTTTTACTCCAAAGCCGCACTGAGCAAATTTAGGAAATTTGCCAATAACTCAATTGATATTTTTTTCGACTGTGTTGCACCTTTTTCCTTCATCACGGCCGAAACTGGGAACAGTCTCTTGACTGGGAATTAAGGAAAAATCTTACTAAAAATTTAAGAGTATAGTTTCACTTACAGATAGTGCAGCGGTTGCTTGGCCAGTCAGTCCTAAGAATATTCCGGCAGGAAGTCTTATAACACCAAAGCGAATGTACTTTGTGCTACCCAGCTGTTTATCCTTCATCACAAGAAGATTTCCAGTATGCCTTTGAAAGCATTGATTAAGAGTTACAAGGGTAACCTAAAATAACATCGTATTGACACATTTTTTTACAATACTGATGAACTAGATGATTCAGTTTTCTCATCAACAACTATATTATGAGCTCAAGAATTTTATCGCGTAATAGTTGACGAAGGTAGCGCCCTCCTCAACTATCACGTGATAGCAATCTCGAACGTATAATCCATAAATCTACTGCTCGTTGAAAACTGTATCTATGTCTTCTTCGTAGACACCTCGAAAATGAATTAAGAGGCTGTCATTTTGTTAACAAGTGCACCCTACTACCCTACACACTATCTACAACATAACACATAGTGAGTAGCGTAGCCAATCAGAGAACAGCATTCGTGACAGAACGTTAGTAGATTTATGCTAAAACCGAACGGGCAACAAGGAGTTCCCAGAATTGACTGTCGCTTGTACGCTGAAGACTCAATGCTGACTGGAAGAAGTTGTACTTGATTTCTTTCCACTCTCCTAGCAAATTTAATGAGCTGGTAAACTCGACCGATAAATGTAGATGTTGTTCCCTACAGGGCACCAGGCCCTGGGAACCAACGAAAATTTCTAACATTTTTTTAACATAGCGTAGAATGACCATGACTTTTTCGTTGCGTCGAAAGCGAACCCAAACACCAGCTGACTTAGCGATCGATGTCCTTGTAGTCGATATATTTGTTCTCGGCAAATCCAATAAAACCAATCGTCCGGGTGCCGAACAGTCGATTATCGAGCTCAGTTGAATGTTTGGTTACCAAACGATCAAGATCATTCACAGGAAATAAAATACGCGATTTTGCTGGTTCGATTACCGTACACATTTGTACGCGACCTCCCCGTTCAGTTGAACATAGTACATTGGGTCATTTTCGTCAACAAATGGAGGTACCATGTGATAAAATTAACGCATTGATTGGGTTGTCCAAGAGCTCTGAAAAGAGCTCCCGATCGCTGTCGTTTGTATATTTGTATTCACTGCACGATCTGCTCGGCTGTTTGGATGAACCAGCTGGTAAATGATTTTACGACTGAATGGCTTTATGAATAAGTAATTATTTAGTCTTGGCAACCATTGTTATTCAGTCGAAGGCTTAAAACAATAGCTCACTAGCTCAGGACGCACCATTTTCAAACGCGAATCCAATACGCAGTTTTTAAACTTACAAGGACAGTGGCTCTCGATGACCAATTTGTAAATTTTTAACAGATTCTTGTCAAGAGAAGATCAATTTTTCATTAACCGTGCGTAGGTTTTCTAAAATCAGTATACTTTTTTAGAAATGTGCTTTTGAAAACGGCCTCCATACAAAAAAAGGCCAATTTTCCCTTTTTTCAAGTGCAAAAGGACAGCCCTTGCATTTAATCAATCTTCGTTTAGTCTTAAGATATAGTTTACAACATTCCTATTCAAAATGCCGCGCGTAGGTTTTTAGGTTAATCGTTTTTGAAAGCATGAAAGCGACTGAGTTTTATCAACGCTACAGGGCTAATTTTTTGCCCCTTCTTCTCTTAGTAAATGGTTTGAACCCAGGAGTATCAGTAGTTCGTATGCTGTGATCGTCCGGGTGAGAGAAGTTCTGAAAAGAACTGTTGTTGGTGACTGACGTTTCGACAACCTAGGCGGAAGTCATCTTCGTAGTCAAGTGAATAGTATTTGTCAGTCGATGATGTTATAAATCGCAATAAAGACAAACAACGACCGAAAAGTGACGATAACTGAGTCAGGAATATTTCTTCCCGTCCCTTAGACAAAACCGAGACTCACGTACTGTCCTACGGAGTTAAACATTAAGTGGCGTCTAAACGAATACCGACCGAGTGTATTGTATCTAGTGTTGAGACGATACTGTCTCGTCAGCGAGAATTATCAGAATCTGACAAGGATAACAGGAGAAGCGGAATTGCTTCCACATTACAATCAGCCTCAATACCTGACAATAACTTGACAAAAGACGAACAACAAGCACTGAAACGACTGAAAAACGACAAGAACATTGTTATACTACCAGCCGACAAAGGACGCGTTACTGTTGTTATGGACAAGACTGACTACTTTGACAAAATGGACGCACTTGTTAAGGACAAACAAACTTACGAAGAACTTAAACGCGACCCGACACCAGCACTTCAACGTAAACTTAACAGCAAAATATTTACGCTTAAGAAGACAGACGCTATTGACACTCAACGGTGCTATCGACTGAGGTGCTCATGCAGTACCACAATCACCGAAACTTTACGGACTACCGAAACTACACAATCCTGGCATAGTTATGCGACCTATAGTGTTATTCTGTGAGTCTCCTACGTATCAACTGTCCAAGTACTTGACGACCATACTGCAACCCCTTACTGACAAGTCTAGACGCAAACTACAAGCTACGAAGAACTTTATTGACGCTATCAAGACAGTATATAGATACCTCACGACTACAAACTTGTGTCCTTTGATGTGAAATCACAGTTCCTCTGACCAGTAGTCCACTTCAATTGGCATTACGGTGTACCGAGACCACTATACAACAATCTACAGTTAAACTACGGTTACCGACAGAAGACATCATGGATTTACTGAAGCTTTGCCTTACATCGACTTACTTTCAGTACAACGGTAAACTCTGATATATAGATTTAGGCAAGCCTAAAAGCGCAGCATCTTTATTTTTTGTAAAGTTGTTACTAATGAAATAACCCAGCATGTTGATGAAGAAAATTGCGAATGATTTTAGAGCTTCAGCCCGAACTAGGTTTACATTAGCGGATTAAGATGGGTAGGATGGTGTGATGATGAAAACAGAGCCATGATTTAAAGGATTTCAGGGGGGCCACCAAAATCTTGATCACATAACAGAATTGTGTTTTGTTCTTTTCGGGGACATTAAATTTCTTCAGTGTTCTTTTCTACTTTGTTCAGAAGGACAAGACCTTGCTATTAATCATTATAGTCTTTCTTAGTTGACTTACAGTAATTGGGGACTCCCACACGAAGGAAGTTTACATTTTTTGGTTGTGGGGTATGACTGAAATGCAGTGGTTAAATTACTTGGTCGCTAAATCTCTACTGAATAAATCTTGCAAAAATACTAAAATAGTATACACATGTGAAAAGTTGGAAGTTTTGTTTTCTAACCTGATACCCAAAGACACAGTCAGCAATCTTCACTTTTGTATGGAGTCTCTTCCTGGAAGGGTTGATATTTTGTTGCTGATCATGAATACTTGCATGGTCTTAAAATTTCATTATTCTTTTTCAGTGTGATTTGTCCTTTTTCTCGACTGAGATTGTGAACTGTAGGAGCTGTTGTTGAGTTCAATTAATTAGTTTTACTATGATTTAATTACACCAAGAATTAAAAGTAAACAATGAGTAAATTATATTTTATACACAGTTTGTCTGCACTTAACAAAACCAAATGCACTCAAAGGTTATTGAGGTATGGGTACATTTGTCAGAAGAGCCCAACATATCCAAGATATGTTTTGACTGACACACCCATTAAAGATAAATTCAGTTTACAGAAAAATGGATAAAAAAATACATCGGTAACCAACATGCACCAAAGCCGGACATGGGGTTATAAGGCAATCACTTAAACAAGAGATTGAAATAATTTAAAAATTAGACAACTCTATTTGCACAACACTGGGGACAAATAAACCTTATTGGATGTCGCGAATTGCAAAACTGTCTGTAGAATGTCACACATTTTTCAGCCCTTTCTTTCTACAAAGATACTAGCCCTGCAACTTTGTTTAAGACCCAGTTCTCCATTTTGTGTCGGCAAATTATTAATTTATTACATGCTTTATTCATATTATCACAAAATTGATTTAAAAAAGCAACTACTATTAATACAAACCATGAGACACTTAAATAATTAGCTAATACAATTGTATATGTGTTTCTTAAAAATGTCATACAGTGTAGCTGTCGCAATGTTGCAGCTATGATATTACACATGTACTACGCACAGAATGGGTTGTAGAACTCAACTTCGAAGTAAGTTTGCCCAATGAACTTTGTGCAGTACTGATGTAATTGCATCACGTTGTCTGTAAACCCAGAGAAACCAAACAAAGCATTACAATCTTAACTAATGAATTAATGAAATCTTTAACATGTATGTCACAGTGTATGTTCCATTGATGTTGGGATCTCTCAGAACCTGCACAAATGAGGTATTATTTCTTTCTCCAGGATGCATTTATTTACAGCACCTTCACACATTAATATCTCTGTCATACATGGTAGTCTCTGTGTTCTACAACAATTAGCACACAAGACAAATGCACTCAGTAAAATATTGTGTACAATAAAAATCAATGCCTAAAGCAACCATAAGGACCTTAATCTATACTCCTCTTGAAATATCTCACCTGGCCATAGTTGCTGAGAGGAACAGGTATGTAATCACACTGTTGCTGCTACTTGAACACCACTTTTATTCATAGAAAGACATATCAATAATTTATCATATTGCTATATATACAGTGTACTTCGTTGTTAGTTGTTTACTGAGTATCAGACTGAAGTAAACCAAATGTTAAGGGAATGGAACCCAAACTTTCCAGGCTCTGCCTCGAGATGCGAAACAAACTTTTAAACAAGAAAGTAGAACATTGCACTACAACAATGTGCACAGTCCCAATCAAAGGACGAAGTAGGCTGTTTGGTATATTGTACATGTAACTGTACTACAATTAGACTCATAGTCTTTTTGGGCTACACATCAATAGCCCATGAGATGAAGGAGAATTCGCTATTCACCCATGGCCCATGAAAACGAAGGGCTAACTGTTTCAGTATCATCCAACTGGTCAGACAGAAAAGGCAATAATAAAGCTAGTATCAATACAAGTTGAAGAAATATTTGTTTGGGGATAAAACAAAAGAAAGCATCATCCTCGATTGCACCAATTTTGCTACTCCAGGACTATTAATAACCAACAGTCCTCTAGTAGTGTAGCCAATTAAAATTGAGGATTTGCATTAGCCCACTAATTGAATTGGGTGAGACAAGTACTAATATATAGTTTATCTCACCGATTATATTTTAGATCACATCGATAGACAAATGTGTACCGGAACTCTTCATTGACTTGAAGAAAGCGTTTGATTTAGTAGACCATGAATGTCTCCTTTACAAGCTAGAACACTATGGGGTAAGAGGAAGCAGTTTGGCCGTGATTGGTTTCGAAACTATCTAACGACATGAACACAAAGAGTATTTTTTGGGAAGCTCTTGTCTTCCTGTCGACCCATCCAATTTGGTGTTCCGCAGGACTCGATTCTGGGACCATTTCTTTTTTGTTTTATACATAAATGATCTACCCCAGTGTTTAGAAAATTGCTCTATTAATATGTATACGGATGACACTGTAATATATCGAGTTGCAAAATGGATAAAATGTAATATGCTTATTCTAGATCACAGTAAAACTAAAAAAATGCTCTTTGGAAGTCGGCAAAATCTTGCGAAGTCACCAACTATTCGTATACAGCTACATGAAAGGATCTTGGAAAAGGTACCAAAATTCAGTTATCTAGGTGTCTTTTAGGACGAAACACTCTCTTGGAAAGATTACGTTGAGTATATGAGTTGTAGAGTGAGTAGTCGGCTTGGGCTCTTATCTCGTATACGAGCATGCCTTACGTTGGAAGCTTCTAAACAAGTATATACCTCACTCGTGCTGCCATTATTTGACTATGCTGATGCTGTTCGGGGTGAGATCTCAGAAGGATGTTGCAAAGAGCTTCAGCGTTTACAAAATCGTGCAGCTCGGATTATACTTCGAAGAAACACTTCAAAGAATGCTTTCGATTTGCTAACTTGGCTAAGTTTAGCCTGTAGAAGGAAACTTCACAGATGTAGTTTAGTTTTTAAGTGTTTGAATAACTTGGTGCCAAAGTATTTAACAGAGTATTTCATAAGAAACAAGGTTTTCCATCATTATGGAACTAGAAGAAGTAACGACTTCCACCCACCAAAGCCTAAGGCCAATATGGGGAAGAGAACCTTTAAGTTTGCGGGGACTATTCATTTTAATTTGTTACCAGCTCATATCAAAACTGCCTCGTCTTTTAGTAATTTTAAACGTTTGCTGATTAAGCATTATTATTAGTAATTGTTAGCATTATTATTATTTCCTAGAAATTTATGGACTTCGATCACTACTCTTATAGATTTTAGCTTTTATTTTGGAATTTTAAATCGTACTTTAGAGCTTGAGAGTTTTTAGAATGTAAATAATTTTCGACCATTTTAATTTCAATCCCTTTATTTCCCAGGGCCCCTGGCCTATGAATACCAGCCTCGTAGCTGAATGGACTACCCTGGCTAAATGAAGTTGCTTACTTACTTGTAAGTTCAACTTTAAAAGAAGATCAGTCTTTGTCAGGATCAATATTGATGTTCTTGCACTAACTCTGAATGTGCAGTGCCAGATGATATTCACCGCCAACACCTATTCATGGCTAGTCTTTAAACATTTCGAAATAAATCAGGAGGGAGGATCTCTTCAAGAATTAACCTCCATGTGGGGTGTGAATCTTTTTGAAGAAAACAATGTGTGAAAAATCATGAGGGTTGTCCAATACACCTGCATTGTAACGATCCATTTAAAGATTATTCAGTTCGTTCGATCTGTACGGATGGTTTTTTGTGCTTACGCTCCGTAGAGTAAAGTTCACGGAACTTCACCCGTGGACTAAATTCACTTAATAGGCCCAGTAGAACATATTTTGGCAGAGGACATTTCACTTCAAAGATCTAATTGCAATATTTTGGGGCTTACAAACACGGTGGCCTTATTAGCTAACGAAGATCGATTTTTCAGATTTAGGGTATTTTTTGGGGCATGTTCTTTCCAAAACGAAGTCGGTGAACCCAATTTTTTTTTTACTTTTTTGGCAATAGTAGATCATTACCTTTCTGCGTGACAAGTTAAAAAAAATCTGTGCGTAGGAACTTTTGGGTGCAACCGTCATTAAAATCTGAAAAGAGTTACTTTATTTGTCTAAAGTTGAGTATGATTAGTTGAAACTGAAGCTGCTTATCTGTCTGGATTTGTATGCTCTTGTATAAGACATGTTGAGGTGGGTGTGTCGTAACTCTTCAGGTGCCAATGGGTTAATTCATATCTGTTCTGCCAGAATTTTTTTTTTTTGCTTTGAACGTCTCTCGTATTTCTAATTTAGGCCAGAGTGCTTACTTGGAAACTGAAACCAGGATCTTTACATTCAGTAAATGAAATGCATGTCATTTAATTTATAAATAATAAAGTTAAATTGATGTTTAGCCAATTTGGTGTGAGTAGACATAAGAAGCCTAATACTTCAAAGAGCAGATAAGTAATTTATCAAAATAAATGGGCAGGTAAGTACTTATAAATGCAAGGAATAGTATCGCAAAGGATAAACAAATTAGCAATTTACATATATGATCCTAAAGCACTGGTCATTGTGGGTGGCGCAGTGGCCTCATGGTTAATGCGCTCAACTGAGTAGTGAACAGTCCGGATTCAGGCCCTGGCTGGGGAGATTGCGTTGTGCTTTTCGGCAATCCACTTTACTCTCACAGTACCTCTCTTCACCCATGTGCATGAATGGGTACTGGTGGATTTAATGCTGGAGGGATAACTCTGCCATCCAGGGGGGAGTAGAAAGGTGGAAATATACTCCTGGTCGCTTTATGCTACTAAAACCAGAATAAGCTCCAGCCTGATTAACCACTCGGCTCGTATGTAGACTCTACCTTTTACCATTCTACTGGTCATGAGAGTGTCTGCCACACATAATGCTTACCACAGTTATTAGGCTTAACAATTCTCTGACTTTTCTCCGACTGACTAAATAATCACAAATTGAAATGTGTAATGCCGTACATGTAGCAGCCTCCCCTGACAGCCATACTTTCTACCCATTTAGGACTGATATGTTTTCAACTAATTTACTTTGATAACAAAAATAATCTTTGAGATTCCAGCAACGTTATGTTTATTTTATCTGGTTTGATGAACTTTTCCCTAACCATTTTTCGACCTGTGAAAACCGTGCAAGCTATAACATTCTAACGACGAATAAAGTATCTTCATGTTATTTAAAACAAGAAAAACAAGATGAGTTGAAACGCTAACGTTCGACCAAAACAACTATCAGTAAGGGCTTATATCAGGTGAGCTTATCAACTTTTCATGTTGACAGAAAGAAAATTGTAAACATAAACTTTTGCAAAATAAAACAAGGGAAAGACTCGAAGATGAACTTTATTCATTAATCTATTACTGATCTGTGAACAGCAGTTTTCAACATATTCAGAAAGGCTCACCATTGTCATTGTCATTTTCACCAATCCATATAGTAAGTTCTTTCGTTGTTGACATTGTGATGCCGCCTTGATCACTCGAGGAGTATGATCCACTCAAGTTTATATCGACTGAATCTTTGCCTGATTCCAATGGTTCGAGCTTACACAAGGCTGTATTTGGACATTTCCAAATAAAACTTCAGGGTCTTGATCTATTTTACACATCGGCTAGTCAATAAACGCTTCAAAACCCCGATTAGCGCTATCTCTGATTGAATATGCTAATCTACGATTAAAATTTAATCTGCGATTAGATTGCGTTGCTCAAAGCCCGATTAACGCTTATCTGACTTTAATCGGCGGATTAAATTTAATACACCTCCGAAGGAAGATTAAATCGCTAATCGGCCGATTAATATTGAAATAAAATGGCCGACTTCTTGTTTGGCTTTCCTTGCGTGAGAGAAAGACGAGCACGAATTTATCGTTTTAACGAAAGCATACTAATTTACAGCGATCAAAGGCTTCGCACTCGCTAGAGATTTGGCAGAGCCTCAATTGAATAAAATACAAACCTCATAGAGGCGGATTTACAGAGGAAAACGAATTTTTATTACGTTTTGAAACCAATCGACCTAGTGCTGATAGCATTACAATTTTTCGAGTGGTGGCTTACTGAAAGTTGTCGGCGATACAACTGGAGTGCACAAGTCCACCATTTCACTGGCGGTCCATAGCAGACCCATATTAGAAACAATTACAGAGCTTACTCACGGAAAATTGCAATATTGGATACTAATTGTTGATTAGCGAGCCAATACAAGTGGTTTTTACACCACGTACCAACCGTTAATCAGCGATTAACTAATCTGCCCTCTAATCGGGCTTTGAACAACGCTCTCAATTCCTCCGATTAGCTAACCCAGTGTTAGTGGTTTTAATCGACGATTAGGCTTAATCGGAGGTTAGTTTAATCGGGGTTTTGAACAACCGGGCCAGGACACCTTGAAATAACCTCGATAATCCCAAGGAAATTATATGGTCGCGAGATGAGCTCCCAAATATGACGTCACAAATACCTATAGTTTCGTTTCCACTCCAACGCGGCCATTTCTGGTTCGTTTTCGTGAAGCTCTCGGAAATCGTCGGTTTTTCGCGGCTTAGGCACCGCAGGTCGCATAAAACGTATTTTTAAGAGTTGATTCTGATTCATGTTGGTGTAACTGACTATTTCATAAAGATTTTTCGACAAAAGAAGAATTGTCCAAATTTCGTTGGATTTGACCTTCAAGGAAATGCTGTAATCTAGACTGTCTGGCCAGTTTACACCTATGCATTTGACAAGTTCACTCCAGGCAGTTTGTAATTTGTGCGCTTCAACATCACATTACAATGCAGTAAGCGTTGGTCAACTGAAAACATTATAAGGCTAAGTATTAGTGTCGATCGTTGCACACTAACAGATGACTATTGATATTAACTTACATAACATATTGGCAGCTGAATCATAACAAGTGAAAAACATTGTGCACGAGGCATTTACATGTAAATGTAGCAGCCCTCCACTGCAGAACAATCACACATATATGAATGGAATTTCAGAAAAAAATCAAAATTTAAATTGGCAAGCACATACATATTTAAGAGTGTGTTTGCATTACATTCACTTTACGCAATGCTGGTATCCAGCATAGGCAGACTTTTAAGTAAATATTTTAATATGTTTTGGGTGCCTATGAAATGAGATTTCGCCTACTTTTTTATTCTAAAATATTGGTCTATATCCTCTGATTCGCAGTTTTCGAGTTTTTTTCGGACAAGCGCGTACGAATTTTTCCTGAAAGATTCAAGGTTTAAGATTCATTCATTTCACACCATTTACATAAAATTAACGTAGAAAAAAAGGTATAGTTACACAAGATTACAAGGTAAAAATATTTACAGCACGTGTTATAAAAATGTGTATGGTGGTCAAAATAGCGAAGGCTTTCTAGTTGGCCACCATCTACTTTTAAGTAAACAAAGAAATGACACTGAGCTTAATCGGGATGTAGTAGAAAATATGTGTAGAGTATAGGACTAATTTTGCAGAAGAAAAAAAATACTTGTATATAAATAGAGCATGCTAGAGGTATAGTGAACCAAGAGAGAAATCTAAACAGGACAAGCTTGGCAATAGGGAAAAAAAAACAAGAAAAGAACATACAAAAAAATCAGCAAACAGCAGCAGCAGCAGCAACAACAAGCAAAAACAGAAAGAAAAGAGCAACACATCATCATCGGTGACAACAATAGCACCGACAACACAGACAAAGTATAAGCAGACAATTAATATTATTATAATATTGTTATTAATTCTATTATCATCATTAGATAGTTGCTATACATTTGACCATTAAACAGAACATATATTACCTGATTGACAAGCGATCAGGTGAACCTTATAAAGTTTCTTAATCTCGTTCAGTGTGTTTGATTTTTTCAATGCCAAGGGAACAGCTTCCCACATGACAGAAGCAGAGTACTTAAAAGTAAATTTGCCTATGTTAGCTCTAACTTGTGGTCGGTAAAAATTGAGCTTAGCAGAATTTCTGGTGTTATAGGAGTGAACAGTTGTTGTAGGTGTTAAAACGTTATGGAAGATTGCTGGAGCAGTGGATGGATTGTTGTATAATTTAAATGCCAATGAGACGATTTTGAACTTAACAACATTTTCAAATGTTAAAACTTCAAGGATTTGATAATATGGTAAAGAAGGCTCTTGTTTTTTTGCAAAAAAAAAAATACTAGGATGCATTTATTTTGTTTAGTACATATCTTATTCAAATTAGTCAGATAATTGTTGCCCAAACACATTGCACCGTACATGTAATTAAGGTAAGGGTAACTGAGTGTATAATACAGTTGCCTTAACATCTTTAAATTCAGGTAATTCCGTAGTTGGTTCAGGATTCCAAGGTTTTTACTCAGTTTGCCTTGTACATGTGCTATTTGACTTTTCCAGTTCAAATGCTCATCTAAATAAATGCCTAAATATTTGATAGTAGTTTTGCGTTCAATGTTTAAAATGTTAATATTGTGCATGACTGGCTTCTGTTTTTCTCATGTTAATAGACAACTTATTGAGATTGCAATAATTAATTACTTTCTAAAGTTCTGAGTTCATAACTGCCTCAAGATCTTTCGAAGTTTTAGTAGCATAGAAGGTATTAGCATTGGCCATCTTTGCAGGTTCAAAGATGGCCAATTTGACTCAAAATGTGCGGCATTCCGCGCACGGTAAAAATATGCAAATTAGTACAGTTGACGTCATAAGGTGTGTAAAACTTTCTAGCCTTCATGGCATCTGGGAGGAGCTAACGAAGGAGTGGGAAGTTTTTCGTTATCGGAGAGCTTGTTTTAGCGAGCTATAAAACACCACTCACACGGAAGGCCTTGTCTTGTTTGTATTTCCGAAAAACGGAGTCATAAGAGCATATTGTTAGCGATTTGTACACCGCGACGAATGCGCGACGAATGCGTGCGTGTTATGTTCCCTAGTTACCTCGGCGAGAATCTTTTTTAACGTCCTCCTTATTTGAAGCCATGCTGTGTGCCATTTTCTAAATTACATCGTTTTAATTTCGCACATCTTACAACAACCTTCACAAAGCAACTCACGTGTTGTTGTTTAGAGATCTCTAAACAACAACACGTGAGTTGCTTTGTGAAGGTTGTTGTAAGTTGCATATTGTAAGCTTTCTAACGATTTTCGTTTTGACCTTTTAACCTAACGTATCGTAAACACAGCCATGCAGGCAAGTTTTGAAGGTTTCTCTGTGTTCGTTGGGTGTCACAGCCGCTGCGTAGACGGGTGAAATTTCTTCTGCTGTTGTTGGAAACCAAGATATTAAGGGTCAGCAAATCATTTTAAGCTAAAGTTACTGTGACGTTCCTTATTTGCATATCGTGCTTGCCGAGTAGGGAGATCTCTTCGTTTTGTTAGTTGAGTTTATTCGGGTTAATTTGGTCACCACAGATAAAATGGCTGCAAAACTTAATTAAGAAACTGGCAAAAATACGCTCTGTAAAATTTAAATTTATGCTAAGCTTAAGCGTGAACAATTGAATTAAGACTGCAAGCTTAAACGAATTTTCTTTATCCTTTTTTGCATTCGGTCATCCTTCATTGAGAAGGGATTTGCTGTTTGATACTCATGATCAGGTGCAGTGATGTGCATATATTGTGTTTATAATGAAGATATCCTCGTTTTATTCTATTGTTGTCCAATTAGTTTACTTTGGTGAAATGCATATAGTTGAAATATGCAGTGCACGATTATGCATGTAAAATCTGTGTGCAAATAAAGCTCTATTTTTTTATTTTGATTTGCTTAGTGCTATTTAATTTTGTTAGTCTATCTGCTATTGGTTGGAACCGTACATGACCCCTATTTTCCTAAGGAGAGGTTACTCCCTGGTGGGATATCTTATGCATATGTTCCATAAAAGTGGGATAGTATTAATGGAAAAAAAATTCAAAGAGCTTTATTCCGTGATGAGCAGTGTACATGTTTACATACATTTAGGGCGAAGAAGTCCTCACCCTGACTATTTCTTGGCAATAAAAATAACTTTTATATACATCTATTTGTTACTAGACTAAATGTAGTACAGTTGTAGGTGAGAAGCTGCACTCTCCTCTCTGACTCTCTTTCTCTTTCTCTCTCTGCGCTCTTCTTCACACTATTTTTATTAACTGACATTGATGGAATTTCACTGACTGTTTTCTTTGTTGCGCTCGACTTTTTGGTTTGACAAAGAATGTTTCAGTTGCTTCCTGGCTGTTTCCTTCATCCTGCCTGTTTCCAAGTTTTTATCTTGTCTGTGTAATGGGAATTATGGACTCTCAGATTGTTCAATCATTGCCTTCAGTCACTACAGTTTTCAGGAAACTAGCAATAGTTTTCTTACTTTACATATGCTTTGTTTTAGGACCGTTTAGCAGGCCCGTTATTGGTTTGTGAGACTTGCACAGCAGAATAATTTTCAAATGAAGAATAATATTTTTTTTGTAGTATTCAGTATTTTAAAGTTATTATGAATTAGGCATTTCATTTTCTTTTCTATTTGCTTCATTTTAGTCGCTTATAATGTTTTTCGATTTTACCAACGTGTGCCCTGTAAATGTAAATAATGCACTAGAATTAGTCAATCAGAGCGAGCATTATATTGGCTTAAAACACAAGCCATCTGATATAACAAATGTATGTACATGATGTTTTTATGACAGACAACAACAAGGCAATACTTTCTTCTTTTATAACTATATTAATTTGTCTCATCCTAGCTGTCACAATGTCTCAGGGACCTTAATTTTTGCAACCTAGAGTCCATTATTTTCCACCATACTTAACAGAGAAGCTCACCTAATCCTAACTAACATTCGCGTTTGTATGGCGTTTGCTGTTTTCTACACGTATATTCTGTTATCTTGCCTTAGCTGCTAGAAACAACTTTTACAGGACCGCTTTAACAACTGTTATTTCATTTGATTTCCACTAACAGTGCTACATGTAGCAGTGTTATTGAGTATGAACTTGATGGAGTGTTTTAAATCTTTACTTTTTATGGTTACAGATGACAGATGTACATGTGTATGTATACATAACCTGATTAAGAAAATAACACAAACAGCGGTGCTAAACATTGTATTCAAACGCATTTTTATAGAACTTGACGTTTCGTATGCTAGTCAACGTACATTTTCAAAAGTGACCGTTAAAATTTTTTGAAAACTGATATATATATATATATCGTAAACATTAGAGGTCTGGAACCTAAACTGAGAAAAATGATCTTCAGTAGTACTTAACCTGTCATGACGTCACGAGGAGTCATAGCTAATAAAGCAATGACTTCTCACTACTGACATTGACATTAAGGGAGGGCTTAAGCTCTTGAATGAACAAAGTCTCCAATTTTGCAGTGAAAGTCAGTTTTTCAAGACGTCAAAATGTCAAAATGATCCCATTTGATGTTGTGACCAGTGGTTTTCACATGATCAGCAATGGCTGATGAATGGTCACTTTTAACGAGGGCCTTAAGATGTTCTGTTTTTCTGTCATGGAGTCTCCCTTTTGTTTTGCCAATGTAGATTTCGTGACAATCCCAGCAACCAGCTGTATAGATGATCTTCGACCTCTGAGATCGGTTTAAGCGATCTTTGTATGGAAAATAGGATTTGATGCTGCGTGTGTTTTGGAAGATGATTTTGAGATTGACGAAAGAGTAGAAATTGTACACGCAGGATTTCAGACGTTTGTTGACTTGGTTACTCTGAAGACCTAAGTAAGGTAACAGGATCAAGATATCTTTTTTGGAAACTGTAGCTTGAACAGGGTTATTTGGTTTGTTTCTATTTTTGTTCAACACGTCATTGATGTTGTACGTGATAACACCTTGAGGGTAACCATTTTGCAGTAGGAGCTTTCTCAGATCTTTTATTGCGGCTTGTAATAAAGATGGTGAGGAGCAAATTCGGAAGCATCGATAAGTGA